>OCZT010000088.1_pt1 | contig 82334 bp, 103 predicted proteins | sample 1539031 | NCBI WGS metagenome assembly OCZT01 (sample SAMEA3539308, study PRJEB22396) | soil metagenome | biome: tundra; feature: field; material: soil | place: USA | collected 2010-05 | depth 0.15 m
AAAAAAGAGAAAGTGTTGGAATGGCTTAATGAGAGATTCAAGTTGAGACATTCTGCGCACCCCGAACACCGACAGCTAAAGTTGCAGGTTGATTCGACACGCCGCCATAGTTCGGCTAAGGACGGAGTTTTCGCAACTTCAGTGTCCAAAGACAACCAAATAGGACTTTGTGCTTAAAATGAGAGTTTTACCACAAAATACCATAAATTGTCTAACTATTGAAATTCTCCTTTATTATTTTTGAAGAACATTTTTGCAATTAGATTATGTGCCACCTCAGATGAATATGAAGCATGTGCGTCTCCATAATATTTTACATATTCAAATTTTGATGATTGACCCACCATATTCAGTGAATTTAATTTTCTTAATTCATGAGTACCACCATATAAAACCCCTAAATGATGGTTAAATAAATCTGCTTCGGTTAATTTTTTGTTTCTGTTGAACATTTTGTATTTTAGTATTTTAGTTTTAAACGTATAATCTTCAAAAATGTTTCAAAAAATGGGGAAAATTTATTTTTTATCATATTTTTCAAACAATACATGACGTGTTAAGGCGCTCATTTGTTAAAATATTTTTCAAAAAGTACTTGTCTTGTGTTTATCCAAAAGAGCCATTCTTCAAAAGTTATAATGTTAAAAATATCTGCTTTGTATATTTTTCTTTGGCACAATAGTAAATCTATCAAATCCCTTAAATCTTTAGCTGTATGTTTAATAAAAAACTCATCAATATCATCTGTGTGAAAATTTAAATCGACAAATTCTTCTTTGTTAATTACTACATATTCTGGACATTGTTTAAATTTTTCACGAAACCATCTTCTCCATTCTTGGTAAAGTTCTTGTTTATTTGTCATATTAACTGCAAAAATACAAAAATTTAAATGATAAATAAAAAGAAAAGTTTTAGTTAATCAATAATTCCAAGAACAGCAGCTTGTTCTATCAATTCTTTTTCTTCAGTTTTAATGTTTGAAATATTTTTTGCACGCAATCTCTCTTTATACAAACCACATAATTCATTATGTTCATCTACTGAAATTTCAAACTTTATATTTCCTGAATCATATTGAATAGACCCAGGTGTAATCCAGATAAAATAAGATAACCCACGATTTTGTGGTTCTATCCAATTCTTTGGATACCACTCAAAACCCAACACACCATATCTATCGGATGGTATTGCATTTTTTGCAATATGCTTGTATATCTTAATCAATAATTCTTTTGTCATTTTTTCCATAATTTATTATTTACACTGCTTTAAACGCAAAATTCTGAATAAAGTTTCAAAATGTCAATTTTTTATATAACTTATTGGTTTAATATTTTGTAATTTGACATTTTTCCATGCCTTAATCTGCCACGAAAAACATACATAATTAAGTATAATGTCCTTTAATTTTAAATATTTCCATACCAAACATATAATTAATTGTTTTGTTTCATCATGAGAATATTTATATTTCTCCCTAAAAATTAACCGCAAGCCATCTTGTAAGACCCACAAACAACCAGTCTTTTTGTCATGTTCCATGAAAATTATGTCGTTTTTTATATAAAAAACCGAGTTTGGTTCTTCATGTGACAATTTAATTTCATGGTCATCCAAAAATCCTATGAAAAAATTCTCTGCTGCGGTGTAACGGCTATATTTCTCAAATAGAACTTTTCTTGTAGATGGTGTTGCCATTTTTGATTAACTCTATATAGAATTATCAGAAGTTCTGTTATCTTCTATAAATTGTGGGTCTGTTCCAATATAATTACCATTATCATCTAAGTCTTCATCTGGAGGAATATCTATAATTAAATCATTTTCAAGTCCTTTTAAAATTATTTCCTTTTCTTTTTGTGTTAATTTTTTTTTCATAATATTAATGTTATTTTATGACTTAAACGTAAAATCCAAAAAAAAGTTTCATTAGCCATAAAATTTTTTGTTTTAATCAGTTTCTAAAGTTAATAATTGTGGATTTAAATTGCAATTTATTATTTGATTATCTAAAGAATATCTGGATTTAATAGTAGATAATTGAAAAATGTTATTTTCCCTATGTATATTTAAAGCTAATGATGTCATTTGTAATAGGCTCATATTGTGTCCACCATAATTATTTGGTGTATTATTACTTTGTGATGTTATTATAACATGTGTATTTTCTTTTGAACTGAAATTATATAATTTGTTATAAAAATCCCTTTTCAATCTATTTCTTATACCTAAATCTAACTCTATTTTTATGTGTTTTGGTTTATATTTTTCATATAATATATGTCTTGTCTGCGCATCATTATCATTTGATAAATCTACATAAAATGTTTCCAGAATATAATCAACATCAATTATTAAAACCAATTTAATAATATTATTTTTTATTTTTATTCTATTATATAAATCAACCAAATCGTGGAAATCTGTCAATGTATGAATCAATATATGATATAAAAAAGGTGTTGTTTCAAAATTAATATTTGTCCAATTAATCTTTAATCTTGTGTCGCTTATATATAATACTCCTATTCCCTGTTCTAAGTAACGCATCATTATAGAATTGACGACTAATCCTTTTCCACTTGCTACTTTACCAGAAATTGAAATCAAATTAGTATTATTAAACGGAATAGAACCAATGGTAAATTCATTTATTGAACTAATTGGGTTTTTTGGCATAATGTTTTAAACGAAAAATCAATAAAAAAGTTTCAAAATAGAAAAATTATTCAAAATCATCTTCATAATATCCATGTTTGTGTTGTTTGATTTCTTTGATTCGGTATTGTAATTTTTCAACAGGTGACAATAAATCAAATTTGTCCCAGTTTCTATCTTTCTAACTTCAAAAAATTCCTGATGTTTGAATTTTATTGTCTCATTAATTAATGTTCGATGCAATTTAGTTTCAAATAAGTCCACTCGGTTTAAATTTTGGCAAAGATAATAAAATTTTGAATGCTATTTATAAAAACATTAAATAAAATAAAAATGCATATATCAGCAAATTATGAGGCTATAGACTTAACGTTTACAGGTGGAACAGGAACCAATGGCGATTATACTCTTTATGATTTAGGAGATGGAATAACTGCATCAACCGTACATAGAATATATTGTTTATTAGATGCGTCAAGCACTATTCTTATAAATACATTAGGTGGAGGAAGTTTTACGTGGACACCCAATGGTAACAATTCTTATTTAGATATTATTCCTATGAGAATATCAATATCTGATGCTAGTTCTACTTTTATAGGATTTAGATGTAAAAACATGGATACACCTACCCAATTTAAATATAAATAAAAATGCATCAATCAGCAAATTATGAAGTAATAAACTTATCAGGAGGTACCTGGATGTATGCTGGAGATTTAGGAGACGGAATAACTGCAGCTACTGTGCATAGAATATACTGCTTTGGTGTTTTTGGTGGTGATATAATTATAAACCCAATCGGTGGCGGAAGTTTTCATTGGAAAGCGAAAAAAAATGAGTATATTGATGTTGTTGGTAGTTGTTTTGCACTTCCTGTCGGGTTTGTAGGAATAAGATGTAAAAATATGAATTCTCCCAATCAATTTAATTATAATGGGTAAAATTTAGAGGTTATGGGTGAAATATAGTTGATTTATTACATTTTATCAAGTAGTTTTGCTGTATATTAAAATTTTAAAACTATTTATAATAAAAACAGATAAGTGATAAAAAAGTGTAAATATTGTGATTGTGAGTATGAGACAAAAAAGGATAGTAGAATGTTTTGTTCAAATAAATGTAGTGCTCAATATAGAAGTAAGAATTCCGATAATCCAGCTACATTAAAAAAGTGTAAACATTGTGAAAAAGAGTTTAAGGCGAAGAAAAAAACAAATATATACTGTTCAAATAAATGTCGTCAAGAATATGATAAAGCACATCACATAAGCAAAAATCTTAAATGTTGCAAACAATGCAATAAAGAATTTAAAGCTAAAAACCATGCTATTTTTTGCTCAAATAAATGTAGGTCTACATATGATAAAGAACATAAAAAAACAAATAAAAATAAAATAAGAATTTGTAAACATTGTGGAGTAGAATTTCAATCAAAACAACACAAGGCAACATTTTGTTCAAAAGATTGTGGATATAAACATAATAAAAAACATCATAATCAAGTTAAAAATTGTGAATTTTGCAACAAAGAATTTGAAACTACGAGAGAAACTAAAAAATATTGTTGTCATTCTTGTTGGAGCAATCATTTAGGTTCAAAAAATCCAATTAAAAATAGACCATATTTAAAAATATGCTCAACTTGTAATAACGAATTTAGAGGTAACAAAAACAGTAAATATTGTTCTAAAAAATGTGCAGGTGAAGCAAGAAGAACAAAAAAAATAACAAAATGTGGACAATGTGATAAAGAAATTAGAGTTAAAAATAAGAAAAAGATTCAAAAATTTCATTTTTGTTCTCTTGATTGTTATAAGAAATCAGTGGAAACCATAATGGAAATAAGGATTTGTATTTATTGTCATCAAGGATTTGAAGTAGAGAAAAAAGTCATTCTAAAAAATTATGTTCTGATGAATGTCGAACAAAATGGAATGCAATACCAGAAAATATGAATGAAAGAATTAGAAAAAGAGATATAAAAATGATGGAATTATATGGAACTACATCTTCTCTATTAAATCCTGAACTTTTTAAAAAAGCGCAACAAAATTCATATAAAGTTATGAATTATAAAGATTCTGGATTAAAATATCAAGGTTCTTTTGAATTATATTTTTTAGAACAAATGGAAAATATTGGTTTATTAAAAGAGATTCAACGAGGACCAAATTTTAAATATATTTGGAATGATAAAGAAACAAGATATTATTCTGATTTTTTATTCAGAGGTAAAGTTATTGAAATAAAATCTACTTGGACATATGATAAAAATGGTAAAAATAAAGAAATGGGTTTGAAAAATGAAGCCAAATGGCAGGCTGTTAGAAATTCTGGCAAACAAATAGATATAATTATTTCAAATATTAAAAAAGTAGAAATATTAGAATATGTTAAAAATTTATCTGAACAATTAAATTTAGAAAATCATGGCTGAAATTTATAGTGAGGGCTGTCTTTCTGGTATGTCTCAAACTGATATTCAACGTATTTTTACAAGAATCCGGAGAAAATTAGGAGAGCCAATTTTAGGAGTTGAGTTGAGGGATGAAAATTTAGTTTCTTGTCTTGACGAGAGTATCGAAATTTATTCCTCTTATATAAATAATTGGGCACTTGAGAATAAAATGTCTCAAATGTTGGGACTTCCATCAAACATTGATTTTACTTTAAAATTTGTATCTAATAATTTTGGTTTTGAAAGAACTTTTGCGAGAGCTTATTCAGATATAAGTCAAACATCTTCTAATTCAGCCAGAGAATTAAAAATGGACCATATTATTTTGACTGCAGGAACACAAAATTATACTATTCCACAAGGAAGAGAGGTAAATGAAATTATATGGTATACTCCAAGTTATGTAAATTTATTTGGTTTAGACCCTTTATCAAACTCTAATATCGCTTTTACAGAATTTGGAGCAAGTTTTGCAGGATATTCTCTATATCACGTTATGCCAATTTATGATACTTTATTAACCGCAACTGCGGCAGCTTTAAGAAATAAAGTACGTGGTTCAGAATATTCCTATAGGGTTAATGGTGGTCCAAATGGTACAAAAATATTAAGATTATACCCAATACCTTCAGGTGTAAACAATAATAATGTTTATTATTCTCCTGGTTTTTCAACTCCGGGAACCGTTTTTTATCATTATTTTGATGAAATTGGAATTGGAGGCAATTCATTATTATCTGGATATACGTCAAATCCTGGCTATACAGGAGGCACTGATAGTTTAGGTAATCCGACACAAGGTAATGGTTTAGTGTCTGGTCCATCTGATGCACAATTATATAATTTAACCTATGTGGAGTTAAATGACCCTGCTAAAACGTGGGTAAAGAGATTTGCACAAGGTATGGCAAAGGAACTTTTAGGACTTGCAATAAGAGGAAAATTTACTTCTGGCTTACCTGTTCCTGGAGAAAATATAACTATGAATTATGCGGAACTAATTTCTGCTGGAAATAAAGATATGGACCAACTTCGCGAAGAATTGGCAGCTACTTTAGAAAAGCTTAATTACAAGGCCATTTTAGAAAATAATGCTTCTATTCAAGAGAGTATAAATAAAACATTTGCATATAGTCCGTTAGGTGTTTGGAAAGGTTAATAAATAATTAAATGGCAAATCCTCCACACAACGATAATACTCCAAAACCTGAATTAGCCCAAGAACAGGATATTTCCACAAAAGGGTTAGATTTATTTTTTGGTGAAAAAGAAAGAGCATTTTTTGACTTAGTAGGACGTGAAATAACTAATGATATCCTTAAAGAAAGTTTTATTCTTTATCGTATAGATTTAGAAAAAACAAAAACTCATAAATTATACGGAGAATCAAAAAACAAAGTTTATAAAACACCTGTTGAAATATTTGGAAGAATTAATATTGAGGTTGGTGACCCTGAATTTATGACTCCTGGTGGAATTACAAAGAAAGGATTTGGAAAAATAACTGCTGATATTTTTAGAAGTTATTTAACTGAATTAAATGTAAATATTAAAAACGGGGACTATATGTATTTTAGAGGTCATTATTATGAAGTGGTAAATGATGGTTCTTCAAATATAGCAAATGAACAAGCTTATGCTGGAGATATTGTTTTTTCAATTAAAATAATTGGTATAAGAGTTAAAAATGATGTTTTCAATGCTCGTTAAAAATTTTTCTTCTTATATAACTACAGTGTTGTTAGATAACTAGTATTTTTCTTATTGTTTATTACAATCTATCATATATTTTCTAAGGAGAACCGATTTCAGGATGGTGCAAAGTTCGTCTTCCTCAAAAAATCAAATTTTTCAAGTTAGAACGACCTTTGGGTTCTAATGACTTTCTCGGAGCCACCGAATCTATCAGGTGCTCGTGTCACACTGCGTGTACGAGTTAGCGACCAACTGTCAAAGGGGCAGCCCTCTGTTATATCTTCCGGCTCTTCGCTTTGTTCCGCCGTTGTGCTTCGTATAATTCCCCCAGTAGCACGTTAAAATTAAATGCTGGTGCCGTTTAAAGCGCGTCCATTTAATTACTTTATTTGGCAAATATAGAAAATGAAAAACAAAAAAGCAAATAAATTTTAAAATCAAGTTCTATTTATCAATAAAAAATGAGCATTCAACAAAACATAAACGACAGTCTTGATAAACAGTTCAAAAATAACACTTATTTACCCAAAAAACTTCTATTAGAAGATATTGACCAAGGTGTTGTAGATTATATAAATTCGTTAAATATTTGTACAATTAATCACGAAGGAAATTTAACAAAAATTCCGTTAGTTTTTCTTAATCAAGAAAGATGGGCTGAATTTAAGATGAATTGGAAGCTTTTAAAAGACGAAAGTGGAGAAGAAGTAAGTCTTCCTTTTATGGCAATAAAACGAACTTCTGTTAAACCAGGAGAACATCCATTAAAACGTACAATTCCAAATAAAAAAAATTTTCTTTTTATTAAAGTGCCAACCTTTAATGGAACACTTAAGGGTTATGAAGTATATAAAATACCACAACCACCAAGAGTTGATGTTCAATATGAATTAAGATTTTTAACTCACTATATTCAAGATACAAACATTTCTTATGAAAGAATGATTATGGATGGTTTTTCAGATGGACAAGGATATATGTTTATAAATGGATATTATATTCCACTTACTTTAACTGACCCTTCCGAAGAGAATACTATGGATGATATACAAGCTGATAGAAAGTTTCAAATTCTTTTTCCTCTTACTGTTTTTGGAAAACTGGTTGACCCTACAAATTTTGAAAGGCAAGAAACAATTACAAAAATAAAATTAAAAATTACAGAAGGTTAAGTTTTAAGAAATTTTCTTCTATTTATTTAAAACATAATTATAAATATTAAGATAAATGGCAACAACACAACTTTCAGCAGCTGTAAATATAACAGAACAGGATTTTTCTGTAATCGCTTCAACGATTGGACTAACACGCCTCGGAATTGTTGGACTATCGCTTTCGGGACCAGCTTTTACTCCGACAAAAGTAACAACACAAGCTCAATATAATGCAATATTTGGTGGTACAAATCCGTCTTTTCAATTACCATATGTTGCTAATTCTTTTTTGACACAAGGAAGTTATCTTACAGTAACAAGAGTATTGGGAAATAATGGATTCACTAATTCGTCAGCATTTATCATACAAGCAAGTGGTGGAACTTATGATAAGGTTCCTTTATGTGTGATAAGAAGTAAATCTTTTGATGGTGGAACAACGTGGTTGGCTCCTGATGCAAATTCTGTTAAAATAGGACCAGTAACAGGTTTGTTAAATTCGTTTATTTTAAGTGGAACATCTGGACCATTGACCGCATTAACATTAAGTTCTATAACAGTTTCTTTAGATGAAACACAAAGCAATTACATTGTTAATGTTATTGGAAAAAATCCAATAAAAGGAACGAGCGATTTGGGTATTTATGTTGAATCAATATATCCTCATTTTATTAGAGAAGCCGCAAGTAGAGGAGATATTACAACTTTAAATACTGCGGTTACATATACTACAACTGTGGATTATACAAATTATAGTACTGGTTATCAAGTTCCAACAACTCCATATGTTGTTTCACAAGTGGTTGGAGGAGTAACAAGAAATTTATTTAGTTTTACATCAATTCCAGCTGGAAACGCAGCAAATACGGAATTTAAAATTTCAATTCAAAACATTGATGTTATAACTAATTTCTTTGATGTTGTAATTCGTGATTATCATGATACGGATGCAAGTCCAGTTGTATTAGAATCTTATGGAGCTGTAACAATGGACTCAAATGCATTAAATTATTTGGCAATTCGAATTGGAACAACTGATGGTGCTTATCCACAAGTTTCAAATTATGTAAGTGTAAATATCGATGACAATGCTCCAATATTATGCCCAGGTGGTTTTGCAGGATACAATATTCGTGGTATTTCAGGTGGTACATACTCACCTAATATTTATTACAAAACATCTTATTTATCAGGAGATTCTGTTTATAAAACTTTCCTTGGAATTTCAGAACTTGGATATACCGCTCATACAAATAGTGTTGTAGCACAAAATTTATCTATTCAATCATTAGAAGATGATTTGTGGGATTATCCTGGAGCAACACCAACCGGTTTTACTACAATAAAAGGATTTCACTTAGAAACAGCAGCGCCTTCAAGCACTTATATTCTTGGACAATTTTCAGTATTGAGTGCATATACAAAACAACAAGCCAAATTTACTTTAGTTCCTTCAGGAGGATTCGATGGATGGAATCAATATGGAGCACCTACTTTTACAACAGCAGCGGCAGATGCACAAAATGTCGTGGCATTAAAAGCTGGTATAGATACAATGAAAGACCCGGAAACTGTTGATATGAATGTATTCGCAACTCCAGGAATAAATTATTTAAATAATATGGCATCGGTAAAATACGCAATAAATATGGTTGAAGCGAGAGCGGATGCTTTGTATATTATTGACTCTCCAAGAGAAACAGTAGGACAAACAAAAGGATTAGCAGTAGTAGCCGTAAGTGATTTAAATGCAGCAGGAATAGATTCATCTTACAGTTGCACATATTGGCCATGGTTGCAATATAATGACACAAATATAAATCAGTATGTTTATATTCCTGTAACTGCTGAAATGTGTCGAGTTCTTGCGTTGACAGATAATACGTCTCAACCATGGTTCGCCCCAGCCGGTTTTAATAGAGGACAACTATCAAATTTGATTATAAGAACAGACATAAGATTAAATCAAGCAGATAGAGATGTATTATATTCAGGAAGAATTAACCCAATTTTGACACAAACTACACAAGGAATATTTGTTTGGGGACAAAAGACTTTACAAGTGAAAGATTCTTTGTTAAATCGTATCAACATTCGTCGTCTGTTGTTACAGGCAGAACGTCTTGTTAAGTTTGCTGCTATGACTTTGTTGTTTGAACAAAATGACCAAACTGTACGTGACCAATTTTTACAAAAAGTACAACCTATTTTACAACAAATTCAAAATCAAAGAGGATTGTTTGCGTTTAAGATTTTATTAGACCCATATAATCCTGCAATCCCAAATACAATGAACGGTAAAATCCAGCTTCAGCCCACACCTGCATTAGAAACAATTTCGCTTCAGTTTCAAATTTTACCTACATCCGTAACGTTTGGATAAACAAATTTAAATAACAATTTTGAGGGGTCAAGAAGAAATTTTTGACCCCTTGATTTTTAATTTTATTCTATTTATATTTGTAGTAAATTAAAATTGTAATAAAGTGAAATTAACGTGTGAAAATTGTCACAATGAATTTAAGGGACAAAAGCGGAGAGGAAAATTACAAAAAACATGTTCTCGAAAATGTTCAGATGAATTAAAGTTTGGAAATACAAAAATAATTTGTCAAAATTGTAATAAAGAGTTTAAAGAAAAACCAAGAAAAGAAAGGTCTAAACAACAAAAAACATGTTCAACAAAATGTAGAAGAGAATTAGAAAAAAAAGAATTTTATGAAATTAGAGTATGTGTTTTTTGCGAAGAAAACTTTGTTGTAAAAAAATCATCAAAAAAACATAAATGTTCTAGAAAATGTATAAAAAAAGATAGAAAAATAAAACAAACTTGTCAAAATTGTAATCAAGAATTTGAAAGATTAACACTACAAAAAACATGTTCAAGAGAATGTGCTGCAGATGTTAAAAAAAGAAATAGCAGAGAAATAAGAGAATGTGTTTATTGTCATAAACATTTTGAAACTAAAAAAACAAAGGAAAACAAACTGTGTTCTGATGATTGTCGTATAAAATGGAACGATATCCCAGAAAACAAAGAATATCGTTTAGAAAAAACATGGCAAGCTTTTGAGAATAAATTTGGTACACGAAATATTTTGGCATTAGATTTTATTAAAGATAAAATTAAGGCAACAAATTTAGATGTTTATGGTTTTGAATATGCTGCACAAAACGAAGACGTAAAAAAGAAAATAATAGAAACTAATCTAAAAAACACCGGATTTGAACATTCTTTACAATCTCCAGAAATAAGAGAAAAAGGAAATATAACAAAAATAGAATTATATAATAATAAAAATTATAATAATAGAGAAAAATTTAAAGAAACAAATATTAAAAATTTAGGAGTACCCTATCCATCACAAAATTCTAATATTTTTGAAAAACAACAAAAAACGGCTTTTAAAATTTTACCGTATAAAACATTCAATATTAATTATCAAGGCTCTTATGAATTGTGTTTTTTAGAACAAATGGAAAAAATTGATTTAATAAACGAAGTAAGTCGTGGCCAAAGTTTTAAATATTTGTGGGAAGGAGAACAAACAATATATTATTCGGATTTTTTATTTAGAGGAAAAATTATTGAAATAAAATCAACATATACTTATAATAAAGGAGGAAAAGATATTGAATTGGGACTTAAAAATGAAGCAAAATGGCAAGCAGTTCGCGATTCGGGTGTGGAAATAGATATTATAATCACCAATCATAAGAAAAAAGAAATTCTTGATTATGTAACAAACTTAAAACCTTCAATTTAATAATTGTTTTGGAATTATATCTCATTCGCCTCGGACAAACCCAACTCTATAAGATAGGTATATCCAAAAACGCTAAAAAACGCATAAAACAATTACAAACAGGATGTCCTCATATCTTGTCAATAGAAAACATTTATACTTCTGAAAAAGCTTTTAAAATTGAAAATGTTTTGCACAATACATTTTCTCATAAAAAAGCTGGTCCAGATTTTGAATATGATTTTGTTTTGTTATCTGGAGAATGGTTTGCTTTAAATATTGATGATGTTATTGATTTTAAAATAACATGTGAAAAAATAGAACATAGACTCAATCATTTAAAAGAAGCAGGAAATCCGTTTGTTTAATTTATTTATTCGTCAATTCAAACTTCATGGTGCCACAATCCCAAATTCTGTCAAATCCATTTTCCTGTGCCAACTCCCATTCTGTTTTGTTTGAATCGCCTTTAAATTCTTTTAATAACGATTGTTTATTGTGGGTGAAACGGTGGAATCTTGTTAAATAATCAGAGGCATCAACATAAAAATATGTAGGATTGCTTTGAGAAACCAACCCAAATCCTTGTTGTTCATAATTAGTTTTAGAAGGACTTGTCCCATATAACCTACAATCAGAATACGCGACGATAGAACTAAATTCATTGTTGTCTCTAAAATAATTTAACAAAGTAGAAAATGAATTCTCAATTTTTAAATTCAATAAATTACAAAATCGATTTAACTCAAATATATTATTTTTCTTTTTTTGAAACGTCATGACTGACACAAGAATACCTTCGTGATACAACCCGAGCCTATAAGAACTTGCCACATGACTATCAATATGGTTTTGTGATAAAAATTCTTTTGTTATTTCATTATTTAGTTCTTGGATTTGACAGTCCAATGCTTTTATTTGTGTTTCGTGGATATTTAATAGGTTGAGGATAAAGGATTTGACTATTTCTGGTTTCTGATTTATTTCATCATCAAATATATGAACTAAATGAATGTTTTTATCATTGCACTTGTTTGTTTTATTAATATGATAGTTTTTATCGCGTTCTCCTGATATTTCTGAGTGGTAATAATTTCCGTTAACTTCCAATGCTATGTTGTGGTCAGGAAGATAAAAATCTAACTCTAATGGTTTTATGATTTTACGCGTATTTTGAATAAAGTTAATATTGTTTTCTTCAAGAATTGTTTTTATAAATAGTTCAGGAGCAGAGCACTCATAAGGATGACAAACTCTACAAATAGGTGATTTTTGATTACTTAAAGTTGCCGAAAATTTTGAATCACATATATTGCAAGTAATTTCATATTTAATAAAATATTCGTGAATTCTATTACTTCTTACAGATGTTCCTTGATATTCATTTAAATTAAAAGATAAGTTGTTTTTTGATAATGTGTCTTGTATTTGTTGTAGTTTTTTATTTCTTTTTTCTGTCAAGTATTCTTCTGATTCATAATAAAATTCGGTTCCATATTCTTCTATCATTGTTTCTTTTCTTTTCTCAATAGCATCATCAGTCATGATTGTCCAATCTGAACCATATCTTTCTTGATTTGTTGTTTTCATCTTATCTAATTGTGATTGTAGTTGTAGATGATGTGGAACTCCAAATTTTTCTAACATAGTTTCTTTGTACTTTTCTGGGTTATTATAGTTTTCATCACCATACTTTTCTTTTTTAGTTGCTTTTGATTTGGTTTTTGTCTCTTCTAATTGCATCGGGTTTTCAACTCCATATTTTTCTATATTTGTTTGTTTTCTTTTTTCTGGATTAGAATAATTTTGGTCTCCAAAGTTTTTAAGTTTTGTGGATTTTACTTTATCATCATGACCTGGTATTTTTGATACATGGTCTACTCCATGTTTTTTCATAACGCCCTCTTTTGCTTTTAACATTCTTTCATTTCTGTTTTTTTCTTCATGTTTTTTACTGCATTCTTTAGAACAGTTCTTTTTTTCTTTATGTCTACCTGGTGCAAACATTTGTCCGCACGTTTCACATGGTTTTTCAAAAACAGGTTTGTTTTTATTCCATTCTTTACTATTTTTTGACCTAAGAATACCAATACATTCTTTTGAGCACGTCTCTGTATCATAGTATTTTGGTGGTTCAAATTCTTTATTGCATATAATGCAAATCTTATTTTCTTTTTTCATATTCCAATAATCAAGTTTGTTTCTTTAATGTAAATATAGCAAAATAAAATTAAATAAGCAAATTTTTAAAAATAATTTTATTTTTATTTCACATCAAAATTTTTTTTCTTATATATTTATAAGAAAAACGAAATAATATGGCAACAGTAATGATTCGTCCTGTACCGATTGAGCAGGAACCAAAAAGAAAAAATAGATTCTATTTAGAATTTCCAACAGAACTTAATATTGAATCATATTTGGTTCAGACTTCGGGGAAACCAAAATTAACAATTAATAGCGTGGAAATCCCATATCAAAATACTAGTAATTTCGTTTTAGGACGCGCCAAATGGGAGACAATGGACATCGAATTTCTTGATGTTATAGGTCCATCCACTACACAAAAAGTGTTGGATTGGGTTCGTTTAGGGTTTGAATCAGCCACTGGACAAATGGGATATGCTGTTGGATATAAGAAAAATCTTGTATTGAAAGCATTGGACCCTGTTGGTGTCGATGTTGAAAAATGGACTCTTATAGGATGCCAAATCACATCGTATGATACAGATAGTTATGATTACGGTTCTGACGACATCATAAAAGTGAAAATCACGATTCAGCCAGACCGTTGTTTATTGGGCTAAAAATTAATTAAGGTATAATTATAAAAAGACTCGAAATTATTCGGGTCTTTTGTTTTTGTATTCTATTTATTTAAAATGGCATTAATTAATTTAAATAAAGAATTTTATACAACATTTTCTATAAAGAAAAATGATACGTTACCAGCGTTGGCGTTGGAGATTAAAACAACCGATTGTTTAGGTTCGGTTATTCCATTTTCACTAACAGGAACATCTGCTACTACATTTTCGATGGCAGATAGTTGTGGTAATATAAAAATAGCATCATCACCATCAACTATAATCGATTCATCCGGAGGTACTATACAATATAATTGGCAAACCGGAGACACTGATACTATTGGTAGGTTTACAGGGGAGTTTCAATTTTATTTTTCAGGAGGAACAACAATGACGTTACCAACAATAGGAAAAATAAATATTCAAATTTTCAACACTATTAATTAGATTGTGCTTAACAATTTTTTTGCGACCAATACCAGGAAGGTTATTTTTGAAAAATATCCAAATAAAAATTATGAAAATTTGTTTGGAATGTCTTTCAATATTCAAGGTTCAAAAAATGAATCATTATTAATTGTTGGGTTTAAAACTTATGATGATGGTCATTTTCCATATTTTTATGGGGAAATATTGCATAATGAATCAGGATTGAGATATGTGACTTTTATGCCTTTTGAAATAATTATTAATGAATCTTTGGGAGACACATCATCTGTAGAAAAATGGATAGATAGTTTTTTAAATGAAAAACCTATTTCCGGAGGTGCTAATATATCTTTTTTTGAACTTGATAAGTTGAATATATTAAACAAAAGAAGAAAAATAATTTTATCTTTAAATGGATGTTCTATGAAAAGTGTGGAAATAAAAAATAATAAACCATGTGTTACCATAGAATTTTTTAATTATTCGATTCCGATGGTAAATGGTTGTTAATAGGATTTGGCGGTGAGGGATTTGACACAAAAGCCCACATCATTTTCTATTTTAGTTTTGTAATAAGCTCGAGCATCTTGTTTATAATAGTTGTAACAGCATCATATTTTGCCGCCCTATATAAAGGGTCAATAGTAGCAGTTAATGTAGCAATAGCATTTAATAATTCTTGATTTTCCATTTTGTTATTATTTTTATATTTTAACAAAGATAGTTATTAAAGTTTAAAAGTCAAATAATTATTTTAGTTTAAAAAGAAAATCCTCAAAACATATTGCTATGGATTGAGGATTTGACGGTTTGGTGATTATGGATTTGACTTATTATACTCATCTGTAATATCTTCTATTTTGTTGGGATTTGACTCAAAAGAGGATAAAACAAATCCTTGATGCGAGGAAAGTGGACTTACTATTTTTATGTACAATTCATTTTTAATTCTATCAATAGTCATTGGATAAAATTCTAATTCTTTACCATCAGAAGCAGTAATTCTGTATCTTCTTTTTTCTTGTAATTTCATAATTTTAATTGTTTATAATTTATTAATTTTGGTATTATACGAAAAAGAAACGAGAGGTGTTACAGGAACTATTTTTTAACTGGGAGTTGAGTTGGTAACTATCAGCGGACCAGTTGTAGTCGCTGTATTAAGTTCTGTACCTGATGGAACGGTGAGAATGATTGAATTATTCTTTTCCTCTTTTTCAAAAAATTCTTTTAGGAGTTTTGCTATTAGACGAGAGCGTGGCACCATTGTTCGGGCGGTGTAGTCGTCGAGTTGTTTAAGGAGTTCTTTTGGGATTGTAAAATCCTTTTTATAATTTTTAACCATATTTTTGTTCTAATTGATGTTTATTATTGTAATCTTCGATTTTTGAGTAGAATTCATCAGATGTTATTGAACATTTACCACGTTTAATAATATTATCTAACCATGGTATAAACTCAAGATTAGTAATATGAGCAATTAATTCTACTGGAATATTATTTTCAAATCCAGCAAAAACAGAGTACATATGGTCAAGATTAAACGCTCCAGGTATTCCAGCTTTACCTCTTAAGTGACTGTTTTTTAATTGTTTTACACTGTGTCTTTGTTTAGAAGTCAAATTATATACATCTTTTCTGTATCTGATAAATTCAGGTATGTTTTCCAAATATTCTATGTAATCTTCATCATTTAATCCTGTTGCCACCTGTGAGGCACTTCTTGTTTGAATATTACGTTTCTTTAATATAGATAAAATTGTACCCGATTCTACGGAAAACATTTTAGCCAACATGGGTGTTGTAACAAATTCTATAGTATATAGTTCAATTATTTGTTTAATGTTTTCTTTTGATAATTTTTTACTTGATTTTACCTGAATATTGTTTTTTCTTAATAAACCGATTATAGTATTTCCTGTTGTATTATATTTTTTCCCTATGTTTTTGGCTGTTAAATTTTCTTTTATATACAATCTTATTATTTCTTCAACTTCATCTTGAGAATATATTTTATCATATACATTTGGAGTTATTCCAAAAGATTTTATAAAAATACGTATATATTGTGGGGTTATATTTACTATTTTAGAAATATATGGAACCGTTTCTCCTTCGCTATTTAATTGTAAAATTTTATTTTGTGTTGCTAAAGACATAACATTTGTTTTGTTTGTTTTTGTCTCGCTATTTCTTAAAATTCTTCTAATTATTAATTCATTTGTAAATCCCATACTTTTCATAATTTCCTGAACAGATAATCCTTGTTTACAAAATTCAATTATTTTATTATTTCTATCACCATTTGTTGTTTTATATGATTCTTTATTGTTTCTTGTTTTTATACCATTATTTTTTAAATGCGTTCTTATTGAAGTTACCTTTATTCCTGTTGTTTTTGAAATTGCAGGTACATCTTTCTTTTGATTTACATACAAATCAATAATAGTACTTATCTCTTTTTTGGTTATTTTTCTTTGTTTTCTTATTTTTATATTATTATCTTTTAGAAGATTAGATATTGTAACTCCTGCAAATTTAAACAATTCAACCAATTGTAGTATTGACGAACCATTATTATATAACTTAATAATTTCTTCATCATGTGTTTTGTCTCTTCTTGGTTCTGGAGTAAATCTATTATAATGTATTATTTTTATATTATTATCCTTAAAAACATTCGATATTATATGTCTTGATAATTTTGTTTTTTCCATAATATCAAGAATGCTATTTTTATCTGAAATGTGAAGTTTAATAATTTCATCAGATAATTCTTTGGTTATTGTTATTTGTTTTCTTCTTTGATTGAGGTTTATGTTATTATTTTTTAATAAATCAGATATTGTAACTTTGTTTTTATCAAGTTCTTTTGCTATTTTAGCAATTGTCCACTCATCAATAGAATATAATTTAATTATAAGTTTACTTTGCTCTTCTGTTATTATTTTTTGTCCAGTAGGAGGAGAATGGTGACCTTTGTTTATAGTTTTAATTCCATTTTCGTTTAAAATATCAGATATTCTTACTTTGCTTATTTTAAGTTTTTTGGCAATATTATATATTGTTATTCTATCGACCGAATGTAACTTGATGATTTCGTCAATTGTTTTTTTAGTTATTATTTTTTTTGTTCTCATACCGATAAATAGGTAGCAAAAATTATTTTTAACAAATTTATGAAAAAAATTTTATTAAAACAAGTTTATTTTCTTTTCTATTTATATAAATAAGAATAAAATGACCGAAGAAGAAGAAAATGAATTTATAAAATGTGCATCAAGCCCTATTTATTTTTTAAATAAACATGGGTATGTATTTGATATTATTACAAATAAGGTTGATAGGATAACAATTTTTGATTATCAAAAAGAAGTATTGAACAATTATGAAAAATATAAAAATAATGTCATATTAAAAGCACGACAGACAGGCCTTTCTGTTATAACGGCGGGCTATTGTTTATGGCGGTTAATTTTTAAACCTGACGAGAATATTCTCGTGATATCAATGGATGGAAATTCATCAAAAAAGTTTCTTTCTATTTTAAAACGGTATTTATCATATATTGAACCGTGGTTATTACCTGATACAATAGAAAAAAATAATACAACAACCTTGGAATTCTCAAATGGCAGTAAAATATATGCTACCGCCTCTGGGAAACAAGCTGGTAGAGGTGAAACATTATCTTTATTAGTTTTAGATGAGGCGGCTTTTATTGAAAATGCACAATCAATTTGGATGGGTGCTGGTATAGCACTGTCAAGTGAAGAGGCTAAATGTATTATGATTTCTACCCCAAATGGAACATCTGGACTTTATTATTCTATGTGGACAGGTTCTAAAAAAGCCGCAAATGACTTTCATAGAACTGAAGTTTCATGGACAAAACATCCATTGTATTCATTAGGCAAAACAGAGAGATTTGATGAGAATGGGAAAAAATTTTGGTGGAGTCCATGGTATGAAACGCAATGTGAAAAACTTTCATTTTCTTCAGTAAAAATAAATCAAGAGCTAAATTTATCTTTTGAAGGGTCGGCAGATTTAATTATAGAAAGTTCTATTATTGAAAAATATGAGAGAGAAATAGATGGAACTAAACCTTTGTGTTATTATAACTACAACACTAATAAAGAAGAAAGATTTACTCATACAGAAAACACTTTTCATGTTTGGGAACTACCAAAAGAAGGAGTTAATTATATTGTTGCTTGTGATGTGGCAAGAGGTGGTGCTGAAGGTGACTTCTCCACTGTTCAAGTGATAAATTGTGCAGACCAAAAACTATCACAGGCGGCAGAATATCAAGGCAAAATCCCTGTTGATACTTTTGCAACATTAATATATAATATTGCAACCGATTACAATATTTCTTACGTGGTTATTGAAGCCAACTCATTTGGACTTAGCACGTGTTTGACTCTCAAGAATGTTCTTAAGTACGATGAAACAAGAATATATCATTCAAAGGCAATAAGAAAATTCTGGCTTAAACACATGAATTTAGATAATATAAATGACGGTGATAGTATTCCTGGTTTTCAAACAACAACTGGGACAAGACCATTATTAATGACGTGTTTGAGTAAATATTTAAGAGATGGACAGATTTTATTAAAGTCTTCTCGATTAATTGATGAATTAAAAACATTTGTTTATCATCCAAATAATCAATCATACAGTTCTAATAAAAGCGCAAACGACGACCTTATTATGGCACTATGTTTCGCTCTAATAATCCGTGACACCGAATTCGACAACGTTTTCAAAAGCAAAGAATTTTTTAAAACCATGTTGGATTCCATATCAACCAGTAGAAGAACAACAGATGATGTTAAACTGCCATCAAATATAGAGGGAAAAACAACAATTCAATCACGAAAAGGAGTACAGGGTCCAGAATCAGATTTAAGTTGGCTTTATGGTCCTATTCCAGGTTAAAATATAATTAATCCTTTACTTTAATTTTTATTACTATTTATTTGTGTAAATATAAATAAAATTATAATTCAATGGCAACAAAAAGAGAAATTTATACTATCCCTGATAATGTAGTAAAAACCTTCAACACATTTTCGAAGAGAAATTTGATTCCCAAATCAGCATTGGTAACTCAATTACTTAGGGAGTTTTTTAAAAAGAATAAGATAAGCTACAACTTTGACGATTTTGAAGGTACAACCGAAGAACAACCTTTTGAAAATATTTCAGAAAAAGAAAGAATAGAAAAAGAAAAATGTTCTCAAGACCCGATTTATTTTATAGAAACTTATGTGAAAGTATTAAATATTTTCAGTAATAGGATTGAAAAATTTAAAATGTTTGATTTTCAAAAGGATATAATTAATCAATATGAAGAGAATAAAAACAATTTGGTTCTACATTCAAGACAGGTTGGAATTTCTACTATAACAGCTGCATATGTTTGTTGTAAGCTTCTTTTTTCAAATGATGAAACCATTTTATATATTTCTAATGATGGTCCTTGTGGGAGAAAGTTTCTTGCTAAAGTAGGAGATATTTTAAATAATTTACCGAATTTTATTTTTGATAATTCATATATAACACGAAATATGACCAAGAAAATTCAATTAGATAATGAGAACATGTTGATGATTTCAAGTAATGATACTTCAATACCTGGACAAGCATTTAGTATGTGTATAATTGATAATACTGCTTTTGTTAAAAATGCTGATAAAATTCTTAAAACTGTTATTCCTGCACTAAAACCAAATGGAAAAATTACATTATTATCATGTCCATCAGAAAAAGATGTATTATTTGCGGATTATTGGGAAAAATCATTAAATGAAAAAAACAATTTTAACAGAATAAAAATTCATTGGTCACAACGTCCAGGATATAATGAGGGTTTGGAGGAAAGATTCGATTCAAGTGGTAAGAGATTTTTATGGAGTCCATGGTACCAAAACATGTGTGAAAAATTAGAAAATGATGAACAAAAAATAAAAATGGAATTAGAGGCTGAATTTCCAATAAAAGAAACAACAATATAATCAAATAGTATTTTAAAAAGATATTTATATAAAATTAAAATAAATGGCACAAGAAAAAGAAACAATATTTACTGGAGTATTTGATGCTCTTAGGGCTGGAAGAAAAAAGGACACAAATGTAGATGAAAAAAAGGTTTTAACAAATGTTCCTGAAAATAAATTTGCTTCAAAAGAACAACAGCAACAGGATTTTTTAGACATTCAATCATCTAAAATAGCTAAAGACCTTTATTCAAGGTCATTATATTATGAAGCTGACAGGTTCGTAAGTTATCAGGATTTTAGAGGAATGGACCAATCTCCGGAAATATCTGCAGCGCTCGATATTTTAGCTGATGAATGTCTTGCTGCAAATACAAAAATCTATTTATTAGATGGAACTACTCCAACTATTGAAGAATTATTTAGTGAAGAAAAAACAAATTTTGATGTTTATTCTTATGATACCACAAGAGAAATAATTATAACATCAAAATGTGAAAAAGTTGCGTATAAAGGAGAACAAGATGTTTATAGAGTTGTGTTTGATAATGATTCTTATGTTGATGCCACATCTGAACATTTATGGTTAATAAAGGGAACTGGAAATTATGTAACTACCGATGAATTAGAAACTGGAATTATAATCCAACCTTGTTATTCAAAAATAAAAAACAAACCATCATTAGGTCTATTGGTTGATTTGAAGGTTAAATACATTGAATTTGTAGGTCCTAAAAAAACATACGACCTTGTTAATGTTGGTGAATTTCACAATTTTGCTATTTTAACATCTAATGGAACAGGATTGTTTTCTCATAATTGCGTAACAAAAAATGAACGCGGAGAAATTCTTGCAATTTACTCTGATAATTCAAGAGTTAAGACTACGTTGAAAGATTTGTTTTATAACGTGATGAATATTAATTATAATCTTGGATTTTGGACAAGAGAGTTTTTAAAATATGGAGATATGTTTTTAAAACTTGAAATAGACCAAAAACTTGGAATATATGATGTGATTATGTTACCGGTGGCTGAATTACACAGAGAAGAAGCGCCAAATGGACAGATTGGAGCAAGTAGGTTTAAGTGGGATGTTGCTAATTTGTATTTTGAAGAGTGGCAGGTGGCACATTTTAGAAGACTAACAGATTCAAGCAGGCTTCCTTATGGAATATCTATCTTGGAACCAGCAAGAAAGCTTTGGAAGCAATTGCAATTGGCAGAGGATGCTATGCTTGTTTATAGACTAATTCGCTCGCCTGAAAGACGTGTTTATTATTTGGAAGTTGGTAATATTGACCCTGTTGATATTCCACAGTATATGGAAAAAATGAAGGCTCAAATTAAAAAATCTCCTTTGGTTGACCCAAATACAGGGAATATTAATTTGAAATATAATCCGATGCCAATTTGGAAAAATACTCCTATACCATTATTGGATGGACGCACTTTAACAATTGAAGAGATGTCTAAGGAATATGAATCTGGTAAAATAAATTATGTTTACTCGGTTCAGGATAAAACTCATAATATAGTTCCTGGAAAAGTTGTTTGGTGTGGTAAAAATTATACTGCTGAAAAATTAACTAAAGTGTGGCTTGATGATAACACATGGGTTTTGACCGCACAAGAGCACCCTTTTTTACTGAGAGATGGAAGTCAAAAGGAGGCTCAGGATTTGATAGAAGGAGATGCTTTAATGCCTTTCTATGTTTCTGAAGAAGAGATATATAAAACACAAAAAAAATACAAATATAAATATACTACCATTTATAATCCAAAGTCTGGAACATATAAGTTTGTTCACAGATTGATTGCGAATGAAATACCAAAAGCAAACCCCGATTACAATACGCGTCATCACAAAGACTTCAACAGACTAAATAATAGCCCAGAAAATATAGAATGGGTTGATTTTGTGGAACATAGAAAAATGCATCAAGAAATTATAAATAGGATTTGGGCAAAACCAGGATTTAGAGAGGCAAAGTCAGCACAAATTACTGCTTGGAATAAGAGTGATGAAAAATTTGCAGTGGTTCGAAAATCTAATTTAGAAAAGGATTCTAAAAGATACTTAATGGTTTATAATAATTCTGAAAAGCACTCATTAGATAATGAAATAAGAAGTAGTGCAATGACTGAATTTTGGTCAAATGAAAATAATAAAAAATCAGCATCAAAAGCCATGACAATTAAGATTAATGAAAGGTGTTTTGATATTATAATAAAAGAGATTCAGAAACATAATGAGTTTATTAATGTTGATGATTTTTTTCGTAGTTTAAAAAACACTGAAATGGCAGATATTATGAATGAATTAAATAAAGATTTACGAAGATATAAACCTGATAAATTTTATAGCAGTGGTCATAATTTTCCTGATATTTTAAGAATGTTTGGTATTGATAATTATAAACATTTTTTACAAACTTATAATCCGTTATTGTTAATCTCAAAAAAAGAACAACAAAGCAAAAGAACTGCGGCATTAAATAAAAACAATATAGGTAAAAAAAGAAAAAAAAATGTTTATAAAAACCATAAGGTTTTAAGAACAGAAATAATTTATACAAATGATGAAGATGTGTATTGTATGACTGTTGTTGGTTTAAATGAAGAAAATGATAGACATAATTTCGCATTATATTCTTTTAATGAAGATGGAACCTGTTCAAAATCTGGTGTTTTTGTAAAAAATTCGTATGAAGACGACATGTTTATAGCTATAAGAAACGGCGTTGGCTCTAGGATAGAAACACTTCCGGGAGCTTCTAATCTAGATGCAATTTCCGATGTTGAATACCTCCAAAACAAACTTTTCGCTGCATTAAAGGTACCAAAACCTTATTTAAATTATACAGAAACTATCCCTGGTGGTTCTATGTTAGCTCAATCTGACCTTCGTTTTTCAAGAACAATAAACAGGTTACAGCAATTTGTTGTTATTGAGATGAGAAGAATAGCAAATATTCATCTTCACTTTTTAGGATTAGATGACGATATAAACAATTTTGAGATTACATTAACAAATCCTTCAACTCAACAAGAATTGTTGAAATTAGAGACAATGAAGGCACGATTAGAGGTGTTTAAAGAAATGTTTAATGCTGATGTTATTGCTCCTGTTTCCTATACTTGGGCAATGCAATATATTATGGGATTTTCTGAATTTGAAATTAAACAAATTTTGAGACAAAAGAAAATTGAAAGAAAAATGTTTGCTGAAATTGAAGGTGCGGTTGAAGAATATGGAGAAACAGGAATATTCAAAGAACTTGATTCTAAATTTAGAAAACCAGGATTTGACCCTGATGCACAACCAACTCCTGAAGGTGAAGGAGGAATGGATGCAGGAGCTGGAGGCGGTGGAATGGGAGGTCTTGGTGGAGGAGGAAGTTTGAGTTCTGGTGGATTAGATGGTGGTGGAGGATTGGAAGATATGGGCGCAGCACCAGGTGGAGACGATATGGGTGCAGCCCCAGAAACAGAAGGTGGAGCAGAAGAAGAATTGCCAGAAGAACCATTATCAGAACTTTTCGACAAAAAAGCTAAACCTTCAAATATATTAGAAACCAAAAACATCAAAATGAATAATAGAGCAAAATTATTGATTTCTAATATTGATGCTACAATTAAGGCATTAGAAGAACAAACCAAAATACGCGAAGAAGACACACCAATAGAGCCAAATAATGAGATAGTTGAATTAGATGACAACACAACAAATGATGTTGAATGATAATTATAACATAGATGAAACGTTTCATTATATTAAGAAGTTGTTAAATGAAGCTGAACCTGACTTATATAAATTTATTGGTCGAACCAGAAACAAGAAAGCATCGAAAAGAGCAAGGAAAAATATAAGTATGGCTGGAAAACTTGTTCATGTTTTGCTAAAGAATATAGTTAAACAAAGGCACGATAACGATAATCAATATAAAAATTAATGGTTAAAGATATGACTTTATATAAAAGAATTGTGTTGTTTGAGAAAACAAACAAAAATTTATCAACGAGCTATATGGTGATTCGAGATTATAGTTCTTTGCATATTATTCATGGCGGAAACACATCTATAACTTTTGAGCCAAAAACAGCAAAATTGAAGCCTATATTAAATTAAAGGATTTACTTTTTGTAAAAACTTTATATTTTTAATTAAAAAACAAAATGGACGAAATAATTCAATCAGAAAAAGAAACACCTCCAGTGGTGAAAAATACCTTAAATGAGCAAGACACATATCTTTTATTAGGTAATTCAGAAGCAGGATTACAACTTGAAATTGATTTAGTTACATATCGAGAAAAAGGTGAACGTGTTAAATATTTATCAGTTGCTTTAACTAATGGAGAAGGGCTTATAACTTCTTTATCATTGGATAAAGAATCATTTGCAAATATGAAAGCTTTTTTCAAACAATTAGAATGGGATAATTGATTTTTTGTTCTTTTTAGCTATTTATATAAAAGCAAAAAATCCAAATATTTTGTGTCATGAAACTGATTAAAAAAATTACTACAAAAAGGGCAAAAACATTTAAAGAATATGAACTTGTTCAAAAAAAATTTAATGAAATTAAGAATTCTGAAAATACACAATCTGGAATTTCCAGGACAGATACAGTTGATGAATTGAATTTTTTTATAGTTGTTGAATATATAAATGTTGCTGATAGAATAGATTATTTAAAAATATTTCCAAAAGATGATTTTATAGTTGATATCGAAGGTTTATTAAATGAACAATATAAGATAATTCAACATATCAACAAGAGAAAGAATGATTATTCAGAATGTTTTTATAAATTAGGTTTAATTAATGAAGTGACTGGTGTTTATTTTATAGCCACTAGAAAGAGTGATGTTAAGTATTTATCTATGAAAAACACCAAAAATACAATATCTATTAAATTTGATGCTGAATCCTTACCAAAAGAAATAGAGCAAATGTGTTTTGACTATCACGAATCAAATCAGAATGCTATAAATAAAGAAAAGGATGAATTTGATAGGTTTAACAAATTGTCCTATGAAGAATATGATATTATTTTAATTAATATTTTACAAAATGTCAATACTGGAAGTGTTGATTTCTTTTATTATCCAGATAATAAAAAAACAAAAAACAATCAAGATGTGTTATTAACCGGAAATACATCTGTTATCAAAAAAGACGATGCTTTCTTACAAAATCTTGAAAAGGTGACTAATAAAAACTTTTTAAAATCTTTATTAGATAAGGCTGTATTGAATGAAAACTATGAATTATGTGCTAAAATTAGGGATAGAATTAGTTTTTTATCATAAAATTGAAACTTTATTTTTTTATTTTCGTTTAAAACACTAAAGTTAATACAATTACACGATGAGACAATTAAAAATAAACAATTCAATTACCGATAGAAGGTCGTTTACTACTGAAAAATATCTTCAAGAAATAAGTAAAATACCACTTATATCTCTCCAAAAAGAAATAGAACTTGTCACAAGAATAAAACAAGGTGATTCAAAAGCTAAAGATGACTTGATTAGGGCAAATTTAAGATTTGTTGTGTCGGCAGCAAAAACATATCAAAATATGGGAATTGAATTATCAGATTTAATAAATGATGGTAATATAGGGCTAATTAAAGCCGCTGAACTTTTTGATGAAACAAGAGGTTTCAAGTTTATTTCATATGCTATTTGGTGGATTAGACAAAGTATTTTAGAAAGCATGGCAAGAACAGGACGAATAATTAGATTGCCTTTAAATAAAATAGGAATGTTAAATAAGTTTAAAGCAGCAAGTTCTATTTTGGAGCAAAAACACGGAAGACCCGCATCTATTAATGAGTTGATGGACGAACTTGGAATATCAGAAAATGATATATATGAATTAATGTGTATTTCTGCCAAAACACTACATTATGATGCACCAATAAGTGGTGAGACATCCGATGTCTCACAAGATTCTTTGATTGATGGAATTAAATATAATAATCAAGAAAATAATGAATTCATTACCGATAAATTATTAGATAAAAAAGAATCTTTAAAAATAGATTTAAACAGGGTTATGGAGACTTTGGATTCAAAAGAACATCTTGTTTTAAAATTTTATTATGGTTTAGATAATGTTGTTGTAAAAAGCATGTTTGAAATATCTCAAATTTTGGGAGTAACAACTGAACGAACAAGACAAATAAGAGAAAGTGCTTTGAAAAAATTAAGGGTTCACGGCAGAGCAAAACTGTTACAACAGCATTGTAATTAAAAAACTTGTATTTTCCTTTATTGTTTCATATATTTGCTAAAAGCAAAAATATATGCGACAATTAACAATAACGAAACGAATTACTAACCGTGAATCCGATTCAATTCAAAAGTATTTCACCGAGGTTTCCAAAATTCCATTATTATCAGATGTGGAAGAATTGCAAATTGCAATTTTAGCAAGAAATGGTGATGAAAAAGCTATTCTTAAACTTGTTTCTGCAAATTTAAGATTTGTTATATCTGTTGCCAAACAATATACAAACAGAGGAATAGCTATAGAAGACCTTGTTAATGATGGAAATATGGGTTTAATTAAAGCAGCTAGAAAATTTGATGAAACCAGGGGGTTTAAATTTATATCATATGCCGTATGGTGGATTAGACAATCTATTTTACAAGCAATATCTGAACAATCTACATTAATTCGTATTCCAAGTAATCAAAATGCTTCTAATTATAAAATAAGAAAAACAGCAACAAAATTAGAACAATCCCTTGATAGGGAACCAACTGACGATGAAATACAATGTGTGTTTGATGATATGGGAATTGATATTAAGGTATCGGAATGTAGATTTGTGGAAAATAAGGTTTCGTCATTTGATTCTCCAATATCATCTGGTGATGAAACCATGACAATGTTAGATATTTTGCCTGATAATAGTTTTATGTCTCCAGATTCTTCTTTAAATAAGGATTCAATTAATATTGATTTGAATAAGGTATTAAAAAATTTGCCAGTAAGACACAGAAAAATAATATGTATGTATTATGGTATTTTAGGTTATACTGCAATGAATTTGGAAGATATAGGTATAAAATTAAACCTAACAAGAGAAAGAGTTAGGCAAATTAAAGACCATGCTTTAAAAATTCTTAAGTGCAGAAAAAATAGTGGAATTCTTAAACAATATTTTAATACTGATATCAAATGATAAGCGATGCTGAAAAATACACACTTCGTCTAAAAGAAGAAGAAAAGCAAAATAAAATTAAATCAGCAAAAAGAAACGCAGAAAAAAAACTGTTAAAAAAACAAAAACAACTACAAGCACCTGTACATGAACAAGAACACTCAACAGGTATTATAGTGTGGAAAAAAATAAAACAAAATACAGGTTCTTCTATATGGGTTGGATTTGTTGGTAAGCAAAAAGTGTTTAAAATCACTAGTGGCATATACAAATACACACTATTAGTATTTCCTGAAGTTGAATTTTCGGAGGATAATAAAAAATATCATAATTTAAAAACTGATTTTGAAATAATAAAATTAGAACATAAAGCTGAAAAAATAGCAAAAAAATTGTTGAACAAAAAATAAATTGTATTTTCGCAGCGCCAATTTAAAAAACTAATTTTATGGATAAGAAAAACATTTCAGAAGGACAAATAGTAGAATATAAAACAAAAAAAGACACAAAATTACGTATCGCTAAAGTTGCTTTGAAACTACCTTCAGGATGTATGTTGGAAGGTACAGATTTTGGGTTGATATTGTATTACAAAGACATTATTAGTGTTGTTCATCAAAATTGAATGAATGTTTTAAGTTTATTTGATGGAATTTCGTGTGGTCAATTGGCTTTGCAACGTGCTGGAATAAAATACGATAATTATTTTGCTTCCGAAATTGATAAAGATGCGATTAAAGTTACAATGCATAATTTTCCAAACACGATTCAGTTGGGTGATGTCAAGAGTATTAAGGGTGAGGATTTGCCAGGAATTGACCTACTTTTGGCAGGTTCGCCTTGCCAGGGTTTTTCACTATCGGGAAAGCAATTAAATTTCATGGACCCAAAAAGCAAATTATTCTTTGAGTTTGTTCGAATAAAAAACGAACTTAATCCAAAATATTTTTTGTTGGAAAATGTAAAGATGAAAAAAGAATATCAAGATGCTATTTCTGATTATTTAGGCGTTGAATATATCCAAATTAATAGTTCACTTTTGAGCGCACAAAATAGAAAACGTCTCTATTGGACCAATATTCCAAACATCAAACAACCAGAAGATAAACATATTATATTAAAAGACATAATAGGTGATTATGATGGTATTTGGGTATTTCCAAGGGGATATAATAAAGGAGGATTGCAATCATACAAGGGGAAAGCACCAACAATTACTACATCAAGTTGGAATGTAAATTTTTTCATTTATAAAAATGGAGAGAAAACGCAATTTACTCCTGAGGTTTGCGAACAATTGCAAACGCTGCCTACTGGATACACAAGTTTGTTGCCAAAAACAAAAAGGATAAAAGCTATTGGAAATGGTTGGACAATCGACGTAATATCCCATATCTTAAAAAACATAAATTTTTAAATTCAATAAATAAAAATGGAACTAAACTTAAAAAAAGATATTGTTTTTTTTGATTTAGAAACAACCGGGGTATCTGTTTCAAAAGATAGAATTGTGCAAATGGCTATTATTAAAATATTTGCTGATGGAAGAGCAAATTATGAAAAAACAAGACTAATAAATCCAACCATACCAATTCCTCCAGGAGCAACGAAGATTCATGGAATAACCAATGAAATGGTTGCTAATGAGCCAACATTTAAACAATTAGCTAATGGAATGGTTGAATTGATAGGAGATGCTGACTTTGGTGGTTATAATTCGAACAGGTTTGATATTCCAATACTAATAGAAGAATTTGCTCGTTCGGGAATAAGGTTTGATATGATAAATAAAAAAAGAGTGGATGTTATGCGTATTTTTCATGAACTTGAAAAAAGAAACCTTGCTGGTGCATACAAGTTTTATTGTGGAAAAAAATTAGAAGGAGCACATAATGCAATGAACGATATTAGAGCGACCGTTGAAATATTAAAGGCACAATTGGATAAATATAAAGATGTTGATGTAGATGATGAACATGGTGGGATAATTATAAAACCAATTCAAAATGATATGGGTAAGCTACATGATTTTGTTACTGACCCAAATGAGTTGGATTATCAAGGAAAAGTTAAATATGATGAAAATAGAGTTCCTGTTTTTACATTCGGAAAATATCAATTTTTACCGGTCGGAGAGAACTGTGCTAAAGATAAAGGATATTATAATTGGATTATAAATGGTGATTTTTGTACTGATACAAAGAAAATTGTTCGGGATTTGACCAATGAATATATCGCCCAAAATAATGGAAGATAAACAAAAATATGATTATAACGACCTGGTCGTTGATAAAGAAAAAAAATTATATACTGTTTTAAGGTATCATGAAATCTTTAATTCTTACTTATTGAGAGCGGTAGAGCATGGTTTTACAGTATCAAAACGTAGTGAGGATTTGACTATGCAACCATTAACAAGGATGGTATTATTCGAAAAATACAAATATAAACCTTTGATAATTTATGGAATCTATTCAAAATAAGTTATTGGAATATAATAAAGGACCAAAATTTGACATTTTAGAACACGTCAGACTACTTAATGATATTTATATTGTTAAACAAATAAGAAGAGTTGGTTCGTGTTTTATTTATGATGTATATAGAAAGGATTCTATTGAAGCTGATTATTTTTTTGTTTATGAAAAATATTTGTCAGCATTACCATATACAAGAAAGGTCTTGTTTGAAAAAATAAATAAAATAGATTTAAGTATGATAAATGATGTTGAATACTTTAAATATAAGTTATTTAAAGCATGTGGAGTTCCAAAGAGATATTGGAAGTGAATTATTTAACAAACTCCAATAATGTTTCTTTGAGTTCAGCAAGGTGAATTATGTTTTCATCTTTACTTTCTGTTAGAGAAAACACTTTATTTTTAAAGTTTATTAATAGTTTTTTGCTTTCATTATCGGTACCCTCTGATATAAGTGAGTCAATTTTGTTTATGTTTTCAGTTTTTAAATCAGAAAAATAATTTTCTTTTATATCGCTTGGAGAAAGTAAGATTTTTACAATATTTCTTTCACTTTCGTTTAAATGACCAAATCTTTGATTAAAGTTATTTACAGCTAATTCTGTAACGAATTTCCAAGATAACATATTTGGCAATTCTTCAGTTTCAACAACCTTTACTTCATCTTTTCTCATTAGATGCTCCAAAATATAATCGTATGCCTTATTTGCTCTGTCTGTATCATTAAATCCTCTTCTGGTCATTGATTCGATGATTGTATGGATATTTTCATATAATTCACCTTTTTCTCCAGACCCTTCTACGTGGCAATTCTCTAATAATTCAATTCGAACATCTCTATTGCTGTTAATAATAGATTCCCAAGATATATTTTCCATCAGTTTAAGATTTTGATTTATATATCTTTCAGCAAGTCTTTCTTTATCAAATCTTGCATCTTCGAAGTTTTTAAAAATGATGTTTTGAATCTTTAATGCCGGATTTTCTTTTACAGATTTTAAAAACCCATCCATTAAGGTAGTTGTTTTGTTTTCTGTTACAAGTTGTTTGCTGGCGAATTTATATACCGTATCGCGTATAGCTCCGTAATTTAATGATATTGTTTTTTGCATGAGAAATTATATTTATTATAAATAGTGTTGAAAAAAGGATTTTATAGTATTGTTTTTATTTTTATTTAACAGGCATCGGTTGGAAAAAGTGAACAATCTAAAAGAATTCTTTGAACATATGATTCTTTTCGGATGATTATATTAAAAATAATTTCATTATGTTGTCCTGTTTTTTCAAACAATACACGTCTTGTTTGTATATTTTCTTTTAATTTTAACAATTTTTGTTTATCAAATTCAAAATCTGCTCCCAAATCCAATTCTTCATATTGTTTTTCTGTTAGATTAATATTATATACCTGTTTCATCTTCTTCATAAGTTATAGTGCCACGTAGTGTGATAAATTGAACATTTTCTCCATATAATAAAGACCATTTAGGTTTTATGTATTTTTCAAACAAAACATGCCTTGTTAACGCATCAGGACTCATTTCATCCCACTCTATTTTTATTTTATCCATTATCTTTAAATTTTTTAACATAATTTTCGACAAATAAACACGCAAATTCAGCCTCACCATCAATATTTGCACAACAAAGTTCTGTGCATGCTCCTAATAGTTTGATGTTTTCTTCAGAGTGTAAATCCTGCCAAATATGCTCAATGTTAATTGGAATTTCTTGTTTGAAAATTCTATATATTATAGGAAATATAGTTATTTCGTACATTGGATTACTATTGTTTTGGTGTAAACATAAAAACACACATAGTTCTTCATATGTTTTTGATAACTTATATTTGTTTTGTTCTGAAATTTCGTCTAAAAGACCAATATCCATCCATTTTTTAATTAACGAATAATCTATCTTTTCAAAAAGAACTTGTCTTGTATCTGCGTTTGGATTCATATGTAGTTTAGGATTTTAATTGTGGCACCTTTGTATTTTATTTCATTAAGACAACTCGATGTATATTCTACGCACTTATCTGAAAGCATTGATGTTTCTTCGTCATAAAATAACATACCATCTATTATTTTTTTTAAATGTATTGGAACATATATTGTTGATGAATTGTTTAAAAGTCTCAATCTGGCATGAACTTTGTTAATTTTTGTTGTTAAAGTTTCATTCCAATCTTTTTGGAAGTCAAAATAGTGTGGATTAATTTGTACCCATCCACTATAATCCCATTCTAATATATATTGAGTCTTTTCAAAGATAACGTTTCTGGTATCGGCGTTTGGATTCATATGTAGTTTAAAATTTTAATCTTTTCTTTTCCTATTTTAATTTCTCCCCTACTACTATTGTTAGAAAAAATAATTCTAAACCTATATAATGTTTGGGTTACTGTGTTATAATCTGGATGATTATAGATTAAATCAGATATGAAATATGGAACTATAATTGGTATATATTCCGTTGATAGTCTTAAAATAGTTGCAACTCTAATTAATGTTGTTATAAGCGTTAGATTATGGTCTTTTTGTAATGTTAAATAGTGTTTGGGCTGACAGTCCCAAGTGGCTATTGGTATGTGTTTGTCTTTTTCAAAAAGAACGTTTCTGGTTAAAGCACCCGGATTGATATGTACACTATCTAACATCTTCAATCATCTTTTTTAAAAAATCATCCATTGTTCCATATTTACGTGGTGTTTTTTCAAATAATACCCGTCTTGTTAATTTATCGGGGTTTGCAATCCAGTTATCCAAGTCTTGTTCTTTTATGTGCGAAGCCTCACCAAATTGTTCTAAAAATGAGTCCTTTAAATCGATATGAATAGATTTTCTTTTAACAGTTCCTTCATCTATAAAAAAGACCATGTATGTGTTTAAGTTAGACATTGTTCTGCAAATATAAGAAAAATTATCTTAATTGCAATAGGTCGTTTAGGATTTCTCGGTCAATTTCTCTCGCGAGTTCTTCTGAAAGTAGAGCTGTTAATTCCGCTTCTGCATCAAATGGTATTTTTGTTTTTTCATATAAAACATGTCTGGTTAAGGCATCTGGATTTCTTTGTGGAGCGTATGCGGTAAATGTCATATTCTTTGTGTTGGATTATAACCAAGTAACTCATACAACCTGTTTGATTGTTCTTGATTCATTCGATTTGATAATGTTAAACCTTTTAAAAGTTCACAATTTTCCCAATCATAAAGCTTTATTTTTTGTTTTATTTTCTCAAACAAAATTATTCTTGTATCTGCGTTAGGATTTTTCATGTATTTCCTCTGTGATAAATTTCATTATCTATTTCTTGAGCTAATATCTGTGTTAATTCTGCCTTAAAATCAATTGCATAATAAGCTTGTAAATCCTGTTGTGCTTCTGGTGTCCAGATGGCTCTAAATTTTCTTAATGGTTTAAATTTTTCAAAAAGGACTTCTCTCGTATTTGCATCAGGATTTCTCATTTTTTGTTTCGGTACTTTCATCTAAAAATTTTGTAATTTCTTTTGATAATATTTTGTGAATTTCTTTTTCGTCTGTTAGATTATCTCTTGTTGCTATATGATGAAAAACTCTTTGAATGTTTGATAATATTGCTTGTTCTGTAGATTGTGTTTTTTCAAACAATACTATTCTTGTGGATTTGTCTTTGTTATACATTGGATGAAACCACAGATTCTTCAATAGTGTTATTTTCAGTAAATTTAGCATCTCTTTTCTCTATCATTTTTAGATATTCCTGGACGCGAATTTTAGTTAAATTTTCCATTGTATAAATATCTTTCACTTCTTCGTAAAGAGTATTGCTGACTTTATTTACCAATTCTCTGTTTAAGATAAGTTTTTTAAGGATTTTATACCAGCCTAATTTATCTTTATAATTAACCAAAAATCCATTTTCACCATCGCGGATAATGTCTTTATAAATACCAAAATCCTGTGCTACTATTACTTTTTTTTTCATTCCAGCTTCGGAAATTTTTAGTTCGGATTTCATTAAATTAAATGAATTATCAACTAATGGTGCGAGTGATACGTCGAAGTGATTATAATGGGTTGGGTACGAACTTAATGGGAGGGTCCAGCGTTTTATGTAAAATTCTTGTCTAATATCTCCGAATGGATATGGTTCATTTTTATATCTCTTAAGCCATTTTTGATATTCTGGAGATATGATATTTGGATTATAATTATCAGTTAATATCTCTTCAAATCGGTTCCATATACTTTCTGATGGTAACATCTTACGGCTGTTGATTATATTTCCTTTATCATCGACCATATTCATTTGCCCCCTAACATCATATCCGCACATCACAATTTGATATTTCCCAATTAACTCTTTGTCATTGTGTAACGCTGTCATAGAATCTTTAATAAGTTTTAAATCCTCATGATGAGATGAACCACCAGCATATCCTATTCTTAATCTATTATCATTTAGTAATTGTGTATTTTCATCTTTCCAATGTGCTGGGTCAATTCCATTTTTCATTATTATAACATTTTGATTGTATTGTTTTAAAAATTTTTGGAAAAGATGAGTTGTGCTGGTAACCGCGTTAACAAGAGTAAGGAGCTTTTTTGTCTTGGTCGCGATGTCCTCTTTGACGGCCATGGCATAAAATGGGTGTGACTTTTGGATGTCGAAATTGTCATCCAGGTCCATAACCATTATTGTGCCATTATCTTGAAGGATTTTAAAGGTGGATTTTACCTTATCAATATCTCCAAATTGTCTATGAAAATGTATTATATCGAATTGTTTAAAATATTCTATATCATTATAATCTGGAGTTATATTTAATTCCACATCAAATTGGTCACTAAATTTATTTATCATTTCTTGTCCTGGCCAGACAAATCTTATACTGCCTATACCTGCATGGTCTGCGACGATAAGAAGCAATTTTATTTTCTTTTTTTCTGTCATAATTGTGTTATTATTTTATTTATTTCTTGTTGTTTGTTTTTATCAAAATCTTTTTCCCAAATAACAAAAAATTTATATCCTGAATTTTCTGCTAATTCTTTTTTATATTTATCTTGTTTCCATAATTCATGAGCAAACATTTGTTTTACTTGGTGAAAATAATCTGATGAATATTTTACAGGATTACAGTGCCAATAGTCTCCATTGAACTCTATAAGAACATTATATTCTGTTAAAAACAAGTCATAACTTCGTGTATTTATATGAAATTGAGTTTGAGTTTTATAACCAAGTTGTTTAAACAACTCAACCATCAATTTTTCTTTTTTTGATTCAGGAAGTTGGATTCTGGTTAAATTCATTAATTTACCTCGTTCACTTGCTTGTTTTTTAACGTGGTCTAATTCCCCACTAGCATATCTTCTTATTAAGGTTTCTGAAGTTTTTTTGGCTGTTTCTGGATTTTTCATAGGATTTTTATCACCCATTATTGAAATTGAAAATGCTTTTTTTCTTTCTTCTGAAACCGGTTTACCAAAAGCATAATTTTTTTCGCCGCTTATTGAACAAGATATACATCCTGAATTATCACATTCTGCACTACGAATACTATATAGTATATATTTAAAATCTTTGTCTGTTTTATTTTTTACAGTATAGGTTAATTGTTTTTTACACGTAGGGCATTCTCTAAATCCATACCAAATATTCGTCTTATTATCAAAATATATATTATATAACTTCATCTCTTGTACTAACTCATCAATGTTTTTCCTTTTTAGCCATGCTTTACTTTTAATGTTTAATTTAAAACCATCAATTTTCAAAAAATCAATTAAAAGATTATTAACGAGATGTCTTTTATTTATTCCTAATTCTTCCATTCTGTTAATAATATCTATATCAACTATTGCTGTTATGGTAGTTTTTTTATATGTTTGTAAATTATTTTCACCATCATTATAAATGATTGTGTTAGAATTTAAATAATCTAATAATAATTTATTAATTGTTTTAGAGTGATTTAATTTTAGTTTATTAATTTTATTAACTATATTTTTACCTATTGATAAAGATAATGTTGTTTTTCCTTTTTCCATTAATGGTATTCTATCTAATTTTTGTCCTTTAACCTCAGAACGTCTTCTTATACGTTGTTTTTCTTTTTTTGGTTTTATTCGCCACGGTCTTGGTTTATTAAGATGTTCTTTTGATTTCTGTAGTCCTAATTCATTTGCTTTTTGACTTATATTAGATATACTTCTATTTAAAATAATAGCAAGGTCTTTGTTGTATGTATTTGGGTATAACTCTATTAATTGTTGTACTTTTTCCTCTGTCCACCGCTTTATTCCATATAAACTTTCAGGAGATTTTTCGAGCCCCAAATTAGATGCTTTTTTTTGAATCGATTTATCTGACCTGTTTAATATTTTAGATATTGATTTATTGGAATTATCCGCGTATAATTTTGTTAATTTTTCAATTTCATCCTTACTCCATTCTCTTTTTTCAAACTCTGATTGCGGAGGTTTTGTAATTCCTAAATTACACGCTACTGAATATATACTTGTTTTGTTCCTATTTAACAACAAAGATATTTCAGATGGGGATTTATTGGAATTATAAGATTCAATCAGTGTTTGTTTTTCATTATCTGTCCATGGTCTTACTCCTTGTTTGCACAAATAATCATAAGATTTTTTCAAACCAATTCGATTAGCCTTTGATTGTATATTGATTGGAGTTCTGTTTAAAATAGATGATAAAAATTCATTAGAATTATCAGGATAAAGTTTGATTAATTTGGTAATATCTTCTTGTTTCCATTGATGATGTACTTGTTTTTTCTTATTTTCCATCCCCTTCTCCTTCCTCAATCAAATAATAATTCCACAAAAGCTCATTGATTAATTTTGATTTATTAATGTGTTCTAACAGATTGTTAATCTCAATATCAAGCGATAGGTTAACGCTTACTTTCTTTTTTTCTTTGTCTATTGTTTTTCTCGCCATAATTTTTCATTTATTATAAATAGTAAGAAAAAATTAAAACCACACATATATTATAAAATTATTTTTTATCACTTAAATTAAAATGTTTTTTCAATAACAAATTAACGAGTTTAGATTTGTTGACCTGTCTATTTTCAAGCCATATATTAAGCTTATTATCTATTGTAACAGATATTCCTTGTTTGGTATGATTATTCTTTAACATGTATTATTAGTTGTTAATGTCGCAGCAGGAATTGCTTGAGACCACACTCCACAATTAATACTATTTCCATTATATACTCCCAACTGTCCTAATGTATAAGGATTTTGTTGTGTAATCCACGGATTTGTTGTTCCTTGTTGTAGATAATTATATGGTAATGTATTAATTGCTGTGCCTTGTTGTATTAATAATCCAGTCAAATTTCCTATGGTTGTCCAGTCTGTTTTTGGAATAGGTTTCATTTTTTCAAATAAAACTGTTCGTTCTGAATTTTGTTTTTTAAGTTCTTTAACAGAAACACTCATAGACACAGTAACGCATTTGGATTCTTTTCCATCCACACCCATCAATTTCTTCACTTCTTCAATATCACAATTTACCCATCCACCTTTTTCTGTAATATAAATTCGAGCCTGTAATGATTCAGAATCTATTTGTATGGTTCCTTCTTTTGGAAGTGGAGGATATGTTGAATATGTTGTGGTTGTGGCATATCCGGTGCCCTGAGAAATATAAGAATTGTAATTGGCTCCTCCGACCGTTAGGCTTCCGCCTCCAATAACAGAGTTACAACTTGTACTTGTCGATAATTGATTTTGTGATGGCATGATTAATTTTTATTAATATATTCAGTTGCTTTTGTATGGGCTTCTTCTAATTTATCTACAGGAATACCTTCTGTTTGTTCTGGTTCGTGTACGATTGTCTGTTCTTGAATTGTTGGCTCTGGTTTATTAAGAATTTCCACAGAATACGCTTCTCCAAGTCTTAAACCCATTAAGGCAAAATTTGTCGGAAACTCTTCGATTTTAACAAATCCTCTTTTGTGTTGGGAATCCAAGGCTGCTGTCATTTGGTCCATACATAGCACGAATTCTCCTCTTTTTAATAGTAAACCAGCAGAAGAATTTGAAGATAAAGCTATTGATATTTTAGCTTTTTCAGGTGATTTTCCAGCGTGCGTTACTTTCCAAACTTTTTTCATATTATTGTTTTTATTTAAATTGTTATTTTTGTTTTTTTATAAATGTAAGAAATTAAATTGACAAAGTCAAATCCTGATATTCTATATTATAAATAGCATCACGAATTTTGTTCGACTGGTTCTGAAAGTTGTCCTATGGTTTGAGGGTCAAATGGTCTCTGTAGCGTTGGTCGAGTCCAAGTATCAATAGGAAAAACCTTGTTTTCTGTTTTTGATATAACATCAGTACGAACATTTCTTAAATTTTCTGCTTCTTGTCTTATCAATTCTGCTACATCCTCACACTTTAATCCAAATTCTGCTCCCCGTGCAATTTGTTCTGGTGTTGGTTTTTGTTCTTTTGTTTCATATGTCGCAACAATAGTAAAATCGCTTATTAATTTTGAATTAAAATCATTTCCATAAATCCCTGCTGGTCTTGGGTCCAACATAATTTTCGGTTCTATTCCTGTGTTTTTATTATAGTCTCTGATATCTTTATAAAATGGTATATTTGCATCTTTTTCAAAAATAATCTTGTTGTCATAAGTTATTGGTGTGACCGCTATTATTTTTAAGGAACTACAAAATGATTCTTCCCATGTTGTTCCAAATTCTAAATATGAACTCAATTGGCACAGTCCGTTTGGAGAAATTTCAGATGATTTGATTGTGATTTCTTTTCCTTTGTGAATTGAATTGGGTTGAGGGATTTGACTTGGATTTCTGTTATCATAGAATCTATCTTCTCTTCCTTGTGGATTTTCTGATATGTTGAGATATGTATCTTTGGTGTCTTGAGAAATCTCATTATAAAGTGTATTAGGTTTGTCTAATGAAAACTCATTTCCGTTAATCAATATTGTATTGTTTTCTGTATTTATTGGAGCGTCAATAATTTTGCTTATCAAAAGCCAATCAAGGTCTTTTTGTGGAATAGTTTGTATAAGTTCTAATTCTTCTTTTGAAAAGTAAAGACATGGTGTTTTTGGAGATTGAATTTGGGGATTCCAATCAAAAAAGTCATATACATTCATTGATGCAATAATGTCTGAGTAATCTTTGCTTGCGTAGAAAAGTATAGACTCTTTTTTCTCTTTTGGAGTTTTGGTTTCGGTTTTTACATATTGTTTTTCACGCTTGTTTTCGAAATCTTCTATGGCTGATTCTTTGATTATATTATCCAAATCAGATAAATCCACATCATAAGTTTTTTCTTTTGGACGTATATTTAATAATTCTTCTATTTTTTTGACAGCTTTTTCAATAGGTAATTCAGGTTCTTTTGGATTGGTACCAATTGTTATTCCAACCATTAGCATCATTTTTATTTTTGCTTGTTTTTGTGCTTCTTCTATGTCTGATTTTGCTGAAACGTCTATGTTTTTTGATTCTTTTGATGTTACCGATTCATCGTTTTCGTTGTCTTCAGATTCCTTAGAAACATCATCTTCTTTTAAAATGCCACGTTCGTTTAAAATTTCATTATAAAGGTTTTTGATTTCTTTTACAGAATCAAGTTTATCAAATTCATCAGATATTCGTGTTTTATCATCGGTTGATAATTTAGGATTTATAAGAAGTTTATTGGTATAAGCTAATTTTGCGTTGAATATCTGAATTTCGTCTATTTCTCCTCTTAATTTAACAAAAGATTCTTTGTATTCTTTTAGTTTGATTTTGAGGGATTCGGTTTCTTCGTTTTTTGGATGAGCAATTTTCTTATTTATTCTTGTTCTAAAATTTGTCAGAAAGTCTTCAGAATTTTCAGTCGGAGTTTCAGGATTTGACGGTTCTATAACATTTCCAACTAAAGGTTCTGAATTGTCAATAAGTTTCTCAATAGATTCATTCATATCTTTTGAGAGTTGATATTCCGTATTAATATAAGAAATTTCTCCATGCTTATCAAACGAGAATACTATACAGTTCTTTTCGTTTGGTTTGTTAATAGTAATTTTGCTATTACCATTTTCAATGTTTGTTTTGTGGAATTCCGTATTATGAAGTTTTAATAAAACTTCGGATACAGATTGTAAATCCGTTTTTGAGTTATTCATCTCGTTTAATTTTTTTATAAAAATAAGAATTCTTTTAAGAAAGTCAAGAGCAAACTCTTAACATCAATAGAAAAAATTAATTTTCAATTAGAATTCAAAGTATAAATAGCACGAAAAATTATTTTGTGTAAAGCGTGATAGTTTTATGCGTTATGGTTTGTGTAATACTCCATAAGCTACCGCTAATAATGCCAATGCGGATATAATTATTCCAATCGTAGCGATATTTGAAGTCCTATTTGTATTGTGGTCAGTTTTCACCAATCCATCATTTGAAATTATGCTTTGTACTTGAATCATAAACGCTTCAAGTTTTGAAATATTCTTAATAGCCTCATTTCTAAATTCATTCAAAGCATCAAACTTTTTTTCATTTGTGATGTCCAATTTAATAATAGCCTTATCACTTGTTTCAGACGCTTTAGAAAGCGCCTTTTCAGTTGAATCAGCCGCAGTTTTAATGTTAAGTTGATTAGAATCTCCGGCATCATCAGCAGATTTAATAATAGAAGCAAAACGTTGTTCGTATCTTATATCTAAATCTATAAATCGTTGGTTTATACGTTTATCCATTTCTGTAATAGAAACATTAATGGCGGTCATTTCTTTTCCTGTGAGTAGTGTAGTTATTTCTTCTTGCATGTTTTCGTTGTTTATTGATAAATAGGACGAAAAATTAAGTTTTCGAAACCAATTTATAAGAATTAAGAAACGAACTTGTGACCTCTTGAACAAGGTTTTGAATATCTTCCAATGAGTGTTTAGAATTCATTGAAAAATGATTTGTGGTTCCTTTTAGAGTAACTGAGGCTACTGTATTTGAATTTTGTTCGAAATTTACAGACACAGTAAGCATAAATTCTGTTTTTTCGTTGTTGTTGAGGATGTTTAGGTGCGTAGTAAATGTATTTCCGTTTATTTTTGTTCCTGATTGACTTATTTCCAAAACCAATCCGTCATTTGAAATAGTAGAATCCAAGGAATTTACTATTTGTTTAGAGATGTTTAATATATATTCTTCAGCAAACCAACTCAATGTTCCTTGAGGGCTTCTTCCGGAGATTGATTTAAACTCCACACCCTCATTTAGTATGAGCGGTTTGAGTCCTGCAAGTTCCTGGAGTCTATATTTATTATTTTTTGAAATCACTTGTTTTGTGTTTTATAATTTTGGTAAAACTTCATTAATAATAAATTTGTTTATTGTTTTTTCTAATCCGCTGGCAACATAATATAAATCATCGCCTGGTTCAAAAAATTTATCAAATATTTGATTTTGGCTTGTTGAGGCTTTGGTTAGTTTGAAATTAGCACTTTCGAATACTTCTTTTCCTGAACTATCATTGCAATAAATAGCTCCAGTAAACTTATGATTGTCAAAATAAAAATCTCCATTATAAATAACTTTGTGTTCTACCCAATCTGTCATGTATGAATCAAAAACAAATTTCATTTTTATTGTTCCGCTGCTTACAATAGGCATGCCTTCATATACGGTTTTTGTTTGTTTTGGTTCTGGGGTGTTTGGAATAGGAGGAAATTCTCCTGTTTCAGAATGTGTGTGTAGATATTGTAGTTCTTCTGGGGTTAATGAATTTTTCCCAGATGTACCTATTTTATCAAGGAGGCTGTCGAGGTAGGCTTGGTTTTCCAAAAGGATTTGACGCACAAGTTTTCTTAATTGTGTTTCGTTCAGCGATGAGGGATTTGACCTGACTGTCTTTAGTGGAGATGTGGGATTTGACTTATTAGACATGTGGAAATTTATCTTTAAAATAGTCATTAAGATATTTGTAAATTCTATCTTTTTCGACATCCTCAGAATTTATCATTTTTAATGCGTCACCTGTTGTATCAAGTGGTAGTGTTGTATTAGCAACGGGTTCAATTGAATCTATGTTCGGAAGGATTTGACTTTCACGAGCCTCAGATGCTGTTAGACCTATATTTGGGTCAACAGGTACTGGCTCTGGATTTTCACCATTTTGATATGGCATTTTTTCAAAATAACTGGTACCCTGTAAAACATTAAATTCGATGTTGCCGATTGGAATTAACTTAACCAAACTTATTAAAGATTTGCGTTTTCCTTCAGTGCCCCATAATTCCATCATAGATACCTTATCATCAGGATTTGACATTTTTCTAAATTTTTGAGAAGATAGGTTCTCGGCACTGAAGCTTAATTCGTCTTCACTAAACACAAATAATTCTTCACTGCCAACATTATTTAAAATTTCAGGAATTTGCGGAGTATATTTTAAAGATTCGGCTTTTTGATTTAATTCTGCTTCTTTGGCTTGTAACTCCTGCTCTTTCTGATTAAGGTCTTTTTCTTTTTGTGTAAGTTCTCCTTCTTTTTCTGCGGTTGATACAGCATCTTGACTTACGGTTGTTGTTTGAGTTATGGTAGATGGTTCTGGTTGTTGTACGCCTCGCTCCATAATATCGTTTTCAGGAACGGATGATGGTGGGATTTGTTCGGTTAAGGTTTCTGTTGATTCTGTTGGTTGTTGGACTGATTCAGAATGAGTCTTCAGAGCTGATGTAATTTTTTCCTTTATTTCATTAAATTTTTGCAAAGTAATATCATTTCCCAAAGCTTTGGATTTAATATCATCTTTAATAAATTGTTCTAATTCTGTATTTGTTATTTTTTTGCTCATCATTATTCTATAAATAGGATGAGAAAAATAAGGTTAGGCACCATTTGTATTAGGGGGTAATAGTCCTTTTTCTTTATATTGTTCAAATACTTCCATTATTCTAATAAGAATTGGGTCCCGCATTGTGTCTTTCATATCAAACTCAAACATTCCGATATTATCACCTGATTCGGATAGAATTGACTTAAATATATTAACAGCCAAATATCTCTTGTTTATATCTGCTTGCCCCTGGTCACCTATGAAACAGAGTCTGGATGTGGATGAGAGCCGAGTTAAAATTGCAAAAAGTTCATGCAGACAAAATTGCTGAAATTCGTCCACAATAATAAATGAATTTTTAAAGGTAGTTCCTCTTAAGAAATTTACAGGTTTGAACTCAAATATTTTTTCATCAAACAAATGATTAACATCACGTTCTTCTATCATCATAGAAAATGTGTCCACAAACACCTCCCTATAGATTAGTAGCTTGTCCTCGAGGGTTCCTTTTAAAAAACCAACACTTTGGCTTCCAATAATATTTAATGGTTTAATTAAAATTATTTTTGAATATGTTCCTTCTTTTAAGAATTTTATAGCTGCATTACAGGCTGTAAAACTTTTTGCCGTCCCTGGTGGGCCTGTAATAACAGATATTTTATTATCTAAAATTACTTTTGTTGCTTGTTTTTGTTTTTCGGTGAGTGTTACTTTTTTAAAGTTTAAAAAAGGGGTTGTTGGTTTTTTTTGGATTGTTGGTTCTTTAATTTTCTTTTTGGAAGCCATATTTTATTTTCTTATAAATACACAGATAAAAACAAAATCGATTTACTGTTTACTTTTTCTTTATAAACATTTTTTTGTAATTAAAATATATTATAGAGAGCCGAAATAATTTTTCCTTTCTATTTATAATTAAAAATATAAAACTATGGGTGGATTTAAATGGACATTAGACGAAGAGCAAAAATTAAAAGAATTATATCCTGTTACTAATAATTCTGAACTTATTAATTTTTTTAACGGTAGAACAGAACAGGGAATTGTAGCAAAAGCAATTAAAAAACTTGGTTTACATAAAGATGAGGAGTTCACAATGAATTCTGGAAATAATTGGAATAATGAAGATACTGAAAAATTAAAATTATTATACCCAAATAATAAAAATTATGATATAGCAATTATATTAAGCAAACCAGAAAAATGCATATTATATAAAGCAAATAAATTAAAACTTTATAAATCGGATGAATACAAACTTTTAATCAATGGAGAAAAAATATATGATAGCGAAGAAGATAAGAAACTTATGGAATTATATCCATATACTCGTAATCAGGATTTAGCAATAATTTTTAATGTAAAAGAAAGTAATATTACTTCAAAAGCTCAAAGAATGGGATTTAAGAAAACAAAAGAACATAGGTCTAAAATGATTGGGAAAAGAAATAAAATGATTGGAAGAGATTTGAGTTTTGAATTTGTAAGAGATATAGCTAAACAATATTCTTCAAGAGGAGAATTTCAATTAGGAGACGGAGGAGCATATCAGACGGCATTGAGGGCTGGGTGGTTAGATGAAATTTGTGGACATATGATTGCGGTTGATTTTAGTTTACCACAACTTATTATGAAAAGTTTTCTTTTAGAATTATTAAAATTGGATAAATATGAAATGCATTATAACACTCGTAAAATCATAAAACCTCTCGAATTGGATATTTGGATTCCAAAATATATGTTGGCGTTTGAATATGATGGTAAAGGATGGCACTTGAATGATAAACATGACAAAACTCAATTGTGTAAAGATAAAGATATTTTGTTAATAACTTTTATAGAAAATAGCAGAAGGTACGAAGAGGATATTAAAAACCAATTGATTGAACATTTATATCAAATAAATAACAGAACTAATTTTTCCATTACCGAAGAGCAAATAACAAACCTAATAATTCCAAAAGATTGTTTTGATGATATTTTAGATAAAGATAAAATTAATGAAATATGTCAAAAATATACTGTGTTGAGTGATTTTATGAGGGATAATATAAATTTATATCAAAAAATAATTAAATTAGGAGCACTTGAAGAATTTACTGGACACATGGAAAGAAAGCAAAAACCAGAGGGATTCTGGTCAAATCCTGACAACATCAAAAAAGTTGTTGACAAACACGTTATATTAAAAACTTTTATAGAGCAAGATTTCGCATGTTATAATTATATAATGAAACATAAAGAACATCTTCCATTAATTGCTCATCTTAAAAAAGGAGGTGTAAAAAAAGTAAGTAGGAGTAAATGGTCAAATCCTGATGATATTATAAAATTAGTTAGTAAATATACAAGACTCAAAGATTTTAGAGAAGAAAATTCCGCGTGTTATTATTATATTTTAGAGCATGAAGAGTTATTACCACTAATAGAACATTTGACCAAAGGACAATTAACAAGACGTGAAAAATTAATTGAAAATTCCGAAGAAACACATAAAATATGTAAAGAATATAGTGTTTTTAAAATATTTAAAAAAGAACATCTTACTTTATATGTTAAAATACAAAAAGCAGGAATGTTAAAAGAATTTACAGGTCATATGTTTAGAGAAAGAAAGGTTGATTATTGGAATGAAGAAACCATAAAAGAAGTAGTTAGTAAATATGAATGGTTAAGTGATTTTAAAAACAATGAAAAAGATTGTTTTTCTTATATAGATAAACGACCAGAACTAAAACTATTAATAGTTCACTTAAAACGCGGCAGTAAATCAAAGTCGGAATTAATTGCAGTATGAGCCGCCTAAAAATTTCCCACCCTATTTATCCTTAAAACCATAAAAATTATGTTAATAGAAAGAATCAGGTGTCCTTATGGGTGTGAAAACTCAATAATGACCGAATCAAAGAAGCAAATAGTCACAGGTAGTTTAAATCTTTTATTGGACAGTATGGGGCAGTCAAATCCTGTCGCAACCACAAATATTGTATCCGAATTTACATGTTCTTGTTGTGGAAAAACCATAAGTGAGACAAAGAAAAGAGATTCAAGAATGGTGTTGTAATGAATGAATTGCAATTAAGACAAATAATCAGAAAACAAATTTTGTTGGAATCTAAAAAGAAAAAAGTATTTCTTGGTGGAACCACAAATAATTCTGATTGGCGCGATAAATTAATTAAGAAACTTAAAGTAGACTACTTCAATCCTGTTGTTAAAGATTGGAACGAAGAAGCTCAAAAAGAAGAAATCAAACAACGTAAAACATGTGATTATGTTTTGTATGTAATAACTCCAAAGATGGAAGGCGTATATTCTATTGCAGAAGTTGTTCAAGACTCAAATCAACGCCCAGAAAAGACCATTTTTGCCTATCTATTGAAGGATGACGAAAAAGAATTCACCAAACATCAAATTAAGTCCCTGGATATGGTTGGACAGATGGTTGAAGAAAATGGTGGTAAATGGTTTTTGTCACTTGATGAAATTTCTAAGTATCTTAATTAAACTCTCAAAACCCACGAACATTACTATAATTCATAGACATCGGTTTTCTCCTGTGTTTTTGAGGAATTTCTATAATCTCTGTTGATTTTGGTCGTTTATTTATTTCGTGATTAAATAATTCGGTGTGGCATGTTTGTACGCTAAAAGCTGAAATTAGCATTACAAGTACTATATTTTTTAATATTTTCATTTTGCAAAATTTAGTTTGCAAAATTATCTTTGGTTGAGTCCTTAAAAGTTATTGAATTATGATAAATAGTTATATGATTGTTGATGGTCTGAGAGATTTTATTTTTAAAAAGTTGCTTTGTTAAAATTTTTTCCTTATTATTGCAAAAAATAAATTTTTTATACTATTTATAGGCACACAATGATTAAAAGAACATATAGGTTTCAAGTTAGAATGACAGAGGATGAAATAAGGAATTATAAAGCCTTTTGTAAAAAATATCGCTTTGTTCCGGCTAAACGAGTTAGGAATTTGATGGAGGCGGATATAAGGAACACTGAAAAAACAAAGAAAATATAACACAACAACGACGATAAATATGGAAAAACAAATTCACAAAGAATGGACTGAAGAAGAGTTAAATAACCTACCAGAACTTTATAAAACAAATTCTATTAGACAAATAGCACTATTATTAAATAGAACATATGATGGTGTTTCGGCAAAAATAAATAGACTTAAACTTAAAAAAATAAGATTATCTAAACCAAAACCAATTTTAAAAGAATTGTTGATAAATCAAGGTAAGGATTGGACAATTGAAGATGAACTTATTTTGAAACAAAAATATGAATCAAAATCCAACAGAGAATTATCTGAAATTTTAAAACGAGATAAAGGTTCTTTGATGAAGAAAGCTAATTCTATGGGTCTATATAAATCAAATAAGAAAAGGAGTGAAGTAGCTAAAAAATGGACGCAAGAAGAAGATAATAAATTAAAAGAGGTTTATAATTTAATGACTAATGCTAATATCGCAGAATTATTCAATGCGAGTCTTACTTCGGTTGAACATAGGGCTGCTAAATTTGGATTAAGAAAAACAAAGGAATATATTTCAAAAGTTCATACAGGAGTCAAAAGAACTACTGGTAGAAACTTGACTTTTGAATTTGTAAAAGAAATTGCCAGCAAATATAAATCAAAAGCAGAATTTCAAACCAAAGATTGTTCAGCATATAATATTGCCCTTAGAAGAGGGTGGTTGGATAAAATTTGTTCACATATGCTTAGTCTTAGATATGGAAGTCTTCCACAGCTTGTTCTTCGTGATTTTATAAAACAATTGTTTAAATTAGATAATTCTGGTGTTTTATATAGTACGAGAAAAGTAATCAAACCATTAGAACTTGATGTTTGGGTTCCAATATATAAATTAGCATTTGAATATGATGGTGCTTTTTGGCACAAAGAAGAAAATAACAAGATAGAATTATGCGATAAAATAGGAGTTAAATTAATAGTAATAAAAGAAACAAAACAAAGAAACGAAATACACATAAAGAAACAATTGATAGAAAAATTAAATGTGATTAATAAACAAACTGGACTATTGATAACTCCTGAACAAATAAATGTTTTGGTGGTTTCTTCGGAATGTTATGATATGGTTTTGAATAAAGATGATATTCATAAAATATGTCAAACATATATGGTTCTTAATGATTTTAAGATAGAACAATCGAATCTATATGACAAAATATGTAAACGTGGTTTAGTTAAGGAGTTTACTGGACACATGAAAAGACGATTTGATAGAAATAAATGGAATGTTGAGACTGTGACCAACACCGTAAATAAATATGTTACATTAAAAGATTTTAGAGAAAAAGAAGAAAATTGTTATAATTACATATTAAATCACGATGAATTAAGACCTCTATTAGAGTGTTTGGAGAAAACAAAAGTGTCTAATTCTTTTTGGGCAGATGATAAAAATATAATTAATGTAGTTGAGAAATATACTATTCTTAGAGATTTTAAAGAGAATGAATCGGCGTGTTATTCTTATATAATAAAACACCCTGAAAAGAAACATCTTATTTCGCACTTGGAAAAAAATATTCATAAAGTTAGTTTTTGGATTAATCCTGAAAATATTATTAATGCAGTAAGTGAATATACTACTCTAAAAGAATTTATGGAAAATGAACCCTCTTGTTACAAGTATATAAATGAGCATCCAGAAAACAAACATTTCATAGAACACCTTCAAAGAAAACAACTTCCTGATGGTTACTGGGGAAATATTGACAATATGACGGGTGCAATAAATGGTTATGTTACATTAAAAGATTTTGCAGCAAACGAAAGTGCCTGTTATTCTTATATGTTAAAACATAAAGAATATATGCCATTAATTTCTCATTTAGAAAAAGGACAATTACCAAGTGGGTTCTGGAAGAATCCAGAAAATGTAATTAAAGTTGTTAGTCAATATACGACACTAAAAGATTTTAGAGAAAATGAACCAGGTTGTTATTCGTCTGTTATTAAAAATAAAGATAATTTGTCATTAATTGCTCGTTTGAAGAAGTTTGGAGTTGATAACGATTATTGGTCTGACCCAAAAAATATTATTGAAGCCGCCCGTAACCATATCACACTAAATGATTTTAGAAAACAATATCCTACTGCTTATGGTTATATAATGAAAAACAAAGAATTGTTACAATTTATAGAACATTTAGAAAAAGAAAAAGTACCAAATGGATATTGGAGTAATCCAGAAAATATAAAAAAAGTTGTTAATAAATATGAGTGGTTATCAGATTTCAGAGCCAACGAGAAAGCTTGTGTATCTTATATTTATAAACATCAAGAAATGTTACCTTTAATTGCTCATCTTAAAAAATATAAAAAGCAAAGTCCCAAGGATTTGACTCTTGGGACTTAAGAAAACTTCGGGAAGAAGAATGAATAAAGAAATATTTTAAATTTGACCACCCATAGAAGTGAATGATGTGTTTGCAGAATATGCCTGAGTTGTATATTGGTTCCATGGAGTCGTATTATCCAACATCACATAATTGACCCCGTCCGTATTTGGATATCCACCTATTACTGGTGTAAATGCTGATTCATTAGATAAAGTATTAGCCGATAAAGTCCATGTAACTGTTGCTGTTGTGATGTTTGTTCCGGCGTTTACAATTGTAATTCCATTTCCAGAAAAAGAAGTACTATTTAATGCGTTTATCCACGATGTCGTAGTTGGTGTTCCAGAATATATTAAATTACTATAATTTCCAACGGTAATACCTGTAATTGTTGTGGCAGTAAGTCCCCACGCAGCCGCTTGAGCAGTAGATGCACCTGAAGTGCATAGTGTAATTGCTGACGCAGAAGAATATAGAGGTAATGACATCGTAATTCCAGATTGACTGAAAAAACCCGTGTATCCAGTAGCCCATGGAAACATTCCAACTCCTGTGCCGACATTTGTATAAGAATTTGCGGTCGTGTCATAGATGGTCATTCCTTTACTTTCTAAGAATTGCAAATTCGTGATTTGACTTGAACCTGTTAAGTGTTGAAATCCGGTTATAGCCAATGGCATAATTTCTTTTCTGTAAGATTGTTGTCCATTAACATATTGAATATTGTATGGATGTGGATGTGGATTATAGATTGTTATCATTTCTTGTTTTGTTTTTAATTGTTTTAGATAAATAGAAAGAAATTTTTTATTCTTGTATTTTTTTGAAAATAAAAAAGTCTCACAGGTAGATAAAATAATTATTTGTTTTATTGATAAATATTTGATATATTTGTTGAAAAATAATTTTTATTGCTATTTATAAATGAATGTACAAAAAATGAATAAAAATACTGTATTTCAAATTAGGATTAATGAAAATATTCTTAAAGAATATAAAAGCTATTGCAAACAAAACAATATTGTTTTTGCGAAGAGAATTAGATACCTTATGAAAGCAGATTATCTCAAAAATAATAAAGATGAAAAAGCAAAAAAGAAATAAACAGCAATTATGGACAAAGGATGAAGTTGAGAAATTAAAAGAATTATTTCATACAATATCATGTAAAGAAATAGCTATTTTGATGAGTAGGAGCTATAAGAGTATAACTACGAAAGCTAACAAACTTAAATTATCTAAGCCAGAAGATTATTTTCAAAAACGACCAAATACTGTGTGGACAGATGAAATAGAACAAAAATTAATTGAGTTATATCAGGTTATTTCAACTAAGGAAATAGCTTTATTGTTAAACAAAACAGAAAAAAGTATCAGTTCTAAAGCTAAAAAATTAAAATTAATTAAAACAGATAATTATGTTAGACAACCAACTAAAACAGTATGGACAATAGAAATGGAACAAAAATTAATTGAATTATATCCAACTATGTCTAATGAAAATTTGGCAAATATTTTTAATAAAACAGAAAGTTCAATTTCTCATAAAGCAAATAAGTTAAAAATAGAAAAATCGGATGAATATATTAGGGATTTGAGTTTTGAGTTCGTTAAAAATATAGCAAGAACATGTAGAACAAAAAAAGAGTTCAAAGAAAAAGATAGTTCTGCCTATAGTGCCGCACTTAGAAAAGGATGGATTGATGAAGTTTGTTCACATATGCTTTCTATTAGATTTAGTACTCCACAATTAATATTACTTGATTTTCTTAAACAACTATTTCCAACAGGTACTAAAATGGCTTATAATGATAGAAAAACAATAAAACCATTAGAGTTGGATATTTGGATTCCAGAATATAAATTGGCTTTTGAATATGATGGTAAACATTGGCACAAAGAACCAAATAATAAAAAAGTTTTATGTAAAAATATAAATATTGAATTGATAGTTATAGAAGAGGATACAAGAAAATATAAAGAAGATATAAAAAAGCAATTATTAGTTTATTTAAACACAATAAATAATCAAACTAATTTAAATGTTGCCGAAGAACAAATTAATAATCTTGAAATAACAGATGAATGTTTTGATAGTATTTTAGATATAGATGGAATTAATGAAATATGTCAACAGTATACTACTGTTAAAGAATTTGAAAGTGATTATCCAAATTTATATGATAAGATAGTAAAAATGGATAAATTGAATGAATTTACAAATCATATGGAACGAGCATATAAGTCTAATAGATTTTGGTATGATGTAGATAATATTATTGATGCTGTTAATAAATGCACAACACTTAAGGAATTAAGAGATAATTATGCTGGTTGTTATAATGTGGTAATAAAAAATAAAGAATATCTTCCATTAATAGAACAATTAGAAAAAGGGTGCGTACTTAATGGGCATTGGAAAGATATAAACAACATAATTGAAGTGGTTAATAAATATAAAAACTTAAAAGATTTAAGAGAGAATGATTTGGGTTGTTATATTTATATTAAAAGAAATCCAGAAACAAGATATCTTATTGAACATTTGGATAGAGGCAGGATTCCAGATGGACACTGGGATGATGAAAATATTATTGCAGTAGTTAATAAATATATTACACTTAAAGAATTTAGAGAAAAAGAATATAATTGTTATCAATATATTATGAACAATCCAGAAAAGAAACCTTTGATTTCTCATTTAGAAAAAGCGTATGTTTCAGATGAACATTGGAGAAATCATGAAAATATAAAAGAAGTAGCTATTAAATATACAAAACTTAATGAGTTTATAGAAAAAGAGTCAGCGTGTTATTCTTATATTATGAAACATCAAGAAAATTTACCATTAATTTCTCATTTAGATAGGGATAGATTTCAAAATGGTCATTGGAAAGATAAAAACAATATGATGAATGCGATAAATAAATATACAACACTAAAAGATTTTATAGACAATGATAATAGTTGTTATATATTTATTAATAGAAATAAAGAATACCTTCCTCTAATAGCTCATTTGGAAAGGTTTTCAAGAAAATAAAAAGCCCCAATTTTAGGTTGAGGCTTTTTGGGTTGTTTTATGATTTGTATTTAGCTTTTTAAAACTATTCCAGATAATTCCATCATTCTTTTTCTTTCTGATTCAAGAAGAGTGTTTTTTGGAGAAACAGACTCTTTTACGTCAACTTTATGATAGAGTTTATCAACTTTATTTTCCTGCGTTTGATTTGCAACAGAAATTCCTTCAATTTCATTGACTATTGGATTATCTGAATTTTCTTCAAATTCATATAATTCTTCGGTTGGTTCCTCTTCGGCACCTTCAATAGGGGCTTCATCAGCAACCATTTCTTCGCCATCAGATTCGCCAGGAATTTCTTCTCCCATTTCACCTTCAGTACCTTCTAAATCTTCTCCTGCTTCTTCTGTATCAATAGATGAGTCTCCAATTAGATTTAATGCCATTTTCATATCTTCTATAGCGTTTAAGATATCTTGTTTTGCAACAGAATCCGATTCTCCGGCGTTTTCTAAATCTCCGCCCATTTCATCTGTTGAATCAATAACATCATCTGTAATTTCGTCTTCAGCTGGGTCTTCCATAAGTGTATTTGGATTACGTTTTGGACGATGAAATACGGGGCGCTTTTGACCCGCATGAACGCCAGAACCATTTTTGTCAGTCGCTGGCATTTCTCCTCCAGCTGACACTTCATTAAGCGTCTTCAGTTCGGATTGAATTTCTGAAAGTTGTTTCTTTAAAGATATAACTTTTTTAAATTTTTGAGCTTCTTCTTTGATGATTCTATCAATGTCAGCTTTAGAGATTTTAATTTTTGCCATTTTGTTTTATTTTTATTATTGGTTTATTGTAAATAGGAATAAATTTTTTATTTTCTTAAATATTTTATTTTTTATTTTTTGTTTCGTTTAATTGTCCGGCTTTTAATTGAGCAAGTTCTTGTTTTAAACGTTCATTTTCTTGTTTTAAAACACTTACATCTTCATTTGGAGCAAACTCATCACCAAATCCAAGTTTTGTGGAACCTTCGTCTCCAGATTCTAATTCACTTTTATCTAAACCCAAATCATCAACCAATTGGTCAAAATGTGATATTTTCGGTGTTTCCTTAAATCCTGTTACGTTAGAATTATTAGCAAATCCATGGCTTCCAACCATTCCTCTTCCGGTTAAACCTGTACACTCATTTAGTTTTTTAAAATCTTTAAGTTGTTTTAAAAGTTCGGTCTTTTTAACCAGTATATATGCTTCTTCTTGAATTAAAGACATTATATCTTTTTTGTTGAGTTTTTTATTTTCCATTTTAAAATCTTTATTTCATATAAATAGAGAAAAAATTTATTTTATTGTTAAAGGATAAAATAAATTTGACTTTGTAAATTTTTTATTATAGTTTTGTTAAATGGAAAAGAAGTTAAATAAGATAAAAGTAATTGTGCCGTTCTATAATGCAGCACAATACATTACTAATTGTGCTCAATCTATCCTTCAACAGGATTATGATAATTTTGAAGTTGTTTTTATAGATGATGCATCAACAGATGGTAGTTTTGATAATTTGCCAAAATGCTCATATAAAAAAAATGAAGACGGTACAATTAAGATTGGAGATGATGGAAAACCAGAAATAGATAGTTGTGACGCAATATTTGAAATAACAAAATGTTTGAACGTAATCACCATACAATCTCCAGAACGAAGAACTGCTTTACCAAATATTCACTTCGCAATCATGCAATATTGCAATGATTTAGAGGATATTGTTGTTTTGATAGATGGTGATGACGCTATATCAAAAGGTACTTTATCTTATGTAAATGATTTATATAATGAGAACAAAAATTGGGTGCATTACGGTTCAAGCAAATGGAGTAATGGAATGAGACCTTGTGATTCTGAATATACTAAAGAAGAATATCAAAATGTTAGAAAGGCACCATTTAGGGTGAGTCACTTAAGAAGTTTTAGGTTTGGAGCTTATTTGCAAATTCCCAAACAAGACCCTGATTTAAAATGTTATAAATGGGATGATGGAAAATGGTTCACACACTCATATGATACGGCGATGTTTTTTGCTCTTTTAGACATAACTCCTTTTGATAAACTTAAAAGAAGTGATAAAATATTATACTATTATAATAGGGAGAATATTTTAAATGAAGACAAAAATGGAGGACAATCAATTCAAACAGCTGTACATATAGAATGTTCTAATAGACCACCTTTTAAACAAGTTTTAGATTATCATACAGGAGAATTAGCATGATTTTGAAAGATACAACAAAATATATTGAAACACGCAAAGTTCTTTTTGAAAAAACTCAACCAAAAATATTTGTTGATTTTAGAGATGAAAGATGGAAAAATACCAACATATCTTCTGTTATATCAAAAATAGAGGGGTTGAATGATTTGATACGCCATGGACATTTATTTGGAGAACTTGGAGATTCACATGAGGAATTAATTAATTTACACAATGCATCTCATATAATAACTGATTTAAAATTAAGTAAGTGTGGAAATATGATATTCGGAGACTTTAAATTTTTAAATACACCACAAGGAAATATGGCAAAAGAATTATATAATAATGGTTTGGTTCGATTGAGTATGAGAGGAACTGGATTTGTCCACCCATCAAATTCTATGCAGTCCTTATTACATATGGGAGAAGTTTGGGATTCAATAATAACTTGGGATTTTATAATAAAAAACAATAATATATGATAAACACAATAATACACAGCGTAAACAATCCAGCAAGGTTAAGAATTTTGCTACAATCCATTCAAAAAAACTCCGGAGAAACATTTAATTTAAACATCCTCCACCAACCTCATAAAGATAAAAACATTGAAGCTTTATACGATAGGTTAAAACAAGAATTTAGAGGTATAAATTGGTTAAACTATTCAGACTTCAAACAAAATATTCTTTTATTGCTTCAAAACAATTCTATTTTAAGTCTTTTTTTAAGAGATGATGATATTATATATCGAAAAGAGTTGGGATTAAAAAATATTGAGACCACATTAGTCAATCATCAAGATTCTATTTGTTTCTCATTAAGATTGGGAAAAAACACAAAACTTTCTCAACAAGCTGGAACAACAAATACATTGTATGGCGAGATAGAACTTCCTTATAATATGATGAAATTTGACTGGCAGAAACATTATTTAGATTATCATGATGCGTTCAGTACTGGTAATGTGTTTAGAACTAAAGACTTACTTAAATTTATTAAATCCACACAATTTTCAAATTTTGATGAAATGGAATATAATATGTCTGAAATATTTGAAACTTTTCCTAAAAATATGATGTTGTCTTTTAGAGAAAGCGTTTTGGTGAAAGATATTTCAGGACCAGCACAGGAACAAATAACACAATTATGGAATAGCAACAAACCAATTGAATTAGAGGAAATGAAATTTGATAATGTGGATGGTGCTTGGTGTTATATTTCAAAACCAACCCGAGAAGTTATAGTAGAAACAGAACCTATTAAATCAGACGAAGATGTTAGATAAGACAATATTGGTTTTTTATATAGAAGTTGGTAATATTGACCCATCAGATATTGATGCTTATATTGAAAAAATGAAATTACGCACAAAAACAGAATATGATTCCGAAATAATAAAATATTATATTCCTACAAGAGGTGAGAAAAATTCGAGAATTGAATGTGTAAATAAGCAAATAATTGTAACTGAAGAAAATTACAAAAAATATTTCTCGACTCCATATGATATTAGCAAAAAGTTAGATAGAATAGTTTCTATATTTAATGCTTGGTTTAGTAGAAAAAGTGTGTTGTTTGAAAAAAATAGGAGAACAAAAGTTACGACATATGATTATGATGGTGGATAATTTTACTTTTATTATAATTTAATTATATTTATTCAAATGAATTTAAATCTATTATTAGAAAAGATTCACACTACAAAGGTGAATTACCAAAAAATTATTGAGAATAGTGTTTGTGTATTATATTGCCAAGAAAAAGAATTTGATATAAACTTTGTCGTTCCTGTTCGCGGAAGATTCAATTTTACAAAACCAATGTACAATAGTTTTTGTGCAGCGAGAAATAAAGTTTCAGGTGTCTCTATCATTTATACTGTAGTTGAATTTTCAGATAGCTCTGAGCATGCAAAATTTTGCAAGGATAACAAGATAAACTATATTTGGATTCCGTGTGAGAAAGACGATATGTTCAATAAGTGTTTGGCAATGAATGTTGGAGCATTGTTTGGCGGAAAAGCTAAGTCATTCATTTTTCACGACCTTGATTGTCTTATTCAGAGTGATTTTTTTATTAAACTTAATGAGAATGTAAAAAAAACAAAAAGCAACGTGATACAATGTTTCAATGGAAGGCGAGTTTTATATTTGAATGAGCAATTGACAGCAAATGCTATTAATTGGACATTGGACATAGATAATTTATCTTTGGATATTGATGGTGTTTCATTACCTTTTTTTATAGGAGCTCCAGGAGGTTCTATATTTATTGAAAAGGAATTGTTTGAATTTATTGGAGGATATGACCCAGAGTTATTCTGTGGTAACTCCCCGGAAGATGCTTTTTTTTGGGAAAAAATAAAAACAGCTACAGGGGATGATATGCCAACAGCAAATAATCCAAAAATAGATATATTTCATATGAATCATACAGTTACATATTATAATAATCCAAGAATTGATGAAATGAAAAATTATTATGAAACTTTTAAGGATTTGACTTTTGATGAAAAAGTTTCTATATTAAAATTAAAAAAACAATTATTAAAAGATTTTGTAAATGATTAATGGTTTCAAATACATATCAATAATTATCAGCACAAGAAATTCTGAAAAATATATAGAAAAATGCTTAACAAGCGCTTTGACCCAGGATTATCCTTATTTTGATGTTGTATTTTTGGATGCTCAAAGTACGGATAAAACATTTGAATTGGCAAAAAATTTTGAAACCAAGTATTCAAATTTAAGATGTTTTAAGAATGATATTAGAAAATATCAAGGAGAGAATATAAGGATAGGGGTTGAAATGTCAAATCCTGGTTCTATTTGTTGTCATTTAGATGGAGATGATTGGTATCCTCATAATATGGTACTTCAAAGAGTTAATTCAGAGTATAATAAAACTAATTGCTGGATGACCTATGGAACTTATACGGAATATTTTGGAGAGAATATTCCATTAAAAGACGCTTCATGGCATTATCATGAATATCCATTGGATGTTTGTCAAAACAAAACATACAGACAGCATTCTTGGTTGGCGAGTCATCTTAGAACTCATTATCGCGAACTATTTTTAAATATTGACCAAGAAGATATGAAAGACCCCAAGACCAAAAATTACGTATCTTTTGCCCCTGACCTATCTTTCCAATTTCCGATGCTTGAAATGTGCCCTGTTGATAAATCGCGTTATATTCCTGATATTTTATATGTCTATAATAGAGAAACCGAAAACAATGAATCAAAACAAAATCAATCAGAAATAGACAGAATAGAAAAGATGTTACGAAACAAAACGCCATACAAAACAATTGAATCTTTATGGTGAAAAAAGAAGAAATATTTATATTTGCTATATGTTATAATTGTGGAATAATACTTAAAAAGTGTCTTGAAACATTTTTTAAATTTCATCCCAAAGAAATAATAAACGTATTTGGGACATATAAGGATTTTAAATACCTTAAAGGTTTTGAAAACAATCTTATATTTCATGAATTATCCGCAGATGATACGCTTAAACAGTGTTATAAACAAGGACATATGGGCACCGCACATATTATAACCAAGGTTTTACAAAAAGGATATGGTGATGATTATTCTCATATAATTCATTTTGATAGTGATGTAATATTTAGAGATGAGTGTATTGTTGATATTGTTAATGGATTTGATGAAGGATTTGACCTTGTTGGACAACGTCGTCCTTATGAAAAAAATAAATGTGGAAGAACTGATTTTGGAGGATTACCAGATGTTGTTGGAACTTGTTTGATTGGAGTTAATGTAAATAAAATATCTAATTATGATTTTGAAACATTAAAACAAATGGTGGTTGGATATTATAATCCTATTGGTAATCCAATATTGGATTTTTTTGACCCTATTTGTTTTGATATGTTAAAAAATGGAGCAAAGATTAAATATCTTGATTATAATGATTATGGATGTGCTAATGAAGAAGGTAGTTGGAATAATATATATGGAGAACTTAATAATTTATTTGATTTTGGTAGAAAATTTGTTCATTTTGGAGGTATAGGCTCAGGTGAAAGTTTTTGTAAAAATGGTAGCGGTAATGTTCCTGATTCTTATGTTAATTGGGCAAAAAGCAGATATTCGATGTATATGAAATTATTTTATGGTCAAGATATTGGTGTAAAATATGATACGGAAATTTATAATAAACTTAAAAAACAATTTTAATAAATAATAAGTTAATAACAATATGAGATTTGAACAACACCAAGATGGATACATTAATATAAATAACAAAGAAATATACCATTCCGGACTTCAATTAAGATGGTTGAAAGAATTTAACGTGAAACCAGATATAATATTTGATTTCGGTTCTGAATATCTTGGAGATAGCATTAGGTATAGAATGAATTTTCCGTGTGAGATATTTGCTTTTGAAGCGAATGTTAATTTATATAATAAAACTATAGAATTGGCAAAAGAATATAATATAAATTTAGAAAACATAGCTATATCAGATGTGGATGGCACCATTATGTTTGAAGAAGCAATTCAAAATGGAGAACCTGTTGGATGTGGTACGATTATGAGTAGGACTGAAAAATATAAAAATACTTTTCCAAGTTTTGAATATATGCCAAAAATACCGGTATTATCCAAAAGATTAGATACAATTTGTTTGGAAAAAAATATAAAAGAAATTTCTCTTGTTCATATGGATGTTGAAGGTGCTGAACTATTGTGCCTTAAAAGTCTTGGTAAAATTCGGCCAAAAGCTGTGTTTTTCGAAAAGTGTTATGCAAAAGATTTTTATGATGGAAATGGAGCATATGATTATAAGGAAATAATTGAATATATGTTATCTATGAATTATTCTCAAGAAATAGAAACACAAGTAGATACATTTTTTGTTTTAAATAAATAACTTTATGAAACAACTTCTTAAAAGTAATATCAATATAGATTTAAACAAATATGAAATTTGGAAGAAAGGAGTGAATGAAACAGGTAATTAATAGTACGAGTGAACATGGGTGGCCAAATATAGAGGTTGAATACCATAGACCTATAGAATTATTCGTAGATAATTTTGTAGGATTTGACCAATATAAAAATTCGTTTAAGATTTTATGGGTAAGAGAATCTGAAGAAATAGGTAAACTCAAAATGGCTGCTATAAAAAACCACAAAATTTTCAATGCTATTATCACTTGCGAAGAACATATACTTTCAGAGTGTAATAACTCATATTTTATGCCATTTGGGACAGCATGGGTAAGAGATTATGATTTTAATATTATTAAAAAATTTCAAATTTCACATCTTACAGGTTTTAAAGAACAAACAAAAGGACATAGATTAAGAAAAAAAATATATTATGAACAAGATAAAATAATAATACCAAAAGATTTTTATATTAGTCAACATGGAGGAGTTGAAAACTTGTTTGATAACAAGATTTTGGGAGAATTAAAAAATCCATTATTTGAATCTATGTTTCATGTTTGTATAGAAAATACAATGCAAAAAAATTATTTTACAGAAAAACTTATTGATTGTTTTATAACCAAAACCATACCTATTTATTGGGGATGTGAAAATATAGGCAATTTTTTTGATGTTGGTGGGATGTATATTGTTAATAATATGGATGATATAATTTGCATATGTAATTCTTTGGATGATAACGCTTATAAAAATAAAATAGATTATGTGAATAATAATTTCAAAACATCTCAACAATATATAACTATTTTGGACAGATTGGAATATACAATTAAAAAAATATTGAAAGAGGTTAAATAACATGAATAAAAAAACATTATTATTTGGTGGAAGTGGATTTTTAGGTCACGTTTTTCTTAGAGAATATCCTGATATTATTTCTGTAGGTCGTACACACCCTGGAATAGATATTAAAAATATACATGTAGATATTCCTGATATGGATAGTTTATTTTTATTGGACAATATTGAGTTTGATAATGTAATATTTCTTATTGGTAATTCAAATCATCACATAATTAATAATGACTGTATGATGGGGATTGAATATAATGTTATTCCTCTTAAAAAAATATTGAATTATTTACAGTACAGAAAATTAAATAAATTTGTTTGTTTTACAAGTATTTTATTATATGGCAACGAATCAAAGGAAAGACCAGTTCATGAAAATGATGAAATTTACCCATATCAAAACGAGTATATATTTAGTAAATACTTAGCTGAACAAGTAGTAGAATTTTATAAGAATAAAGTTCCTGTAATTAATATAAGATTATGTAATATTTATGGTGATACTTGTCTAAATAGACCAGACTTGGTTCCGGCTCTTATAAATGATGTTTTAACAAAGTGTAAACCAAGCGTGTGGAGTAAAAAACCAAAACGTGATTTTATATTTGCAACCGATGCTGCTGCGGCTATTATTAAATTATTAAATACAGATTATGTTGGTAATGTTAATTTAGGAAGCGGTGTTATGTCTTCGGTTGGTTATATATGTGAAATTCTTGAAAATATTTCAGGAAAAACAATAATTGATTTAAACAAAGAAGTTACAGGTGTAATGGAATTTGTGGCAGATATTTCATTATTAAAAAAATTAACGGGGGAAATATCTAATTGCTCATTAATAGATGGTTTGACAAAATCTTATAATGTAATGAAGAAAAAATAATTAAACAAATTTGGATGAACGAAAATGGAAAATACTCAATAGTGTGTCTAATTTATGAATTTGATTGTTTGGGGATTGTTTTTTTGAGAGAACTCCTAAAAACAATTAACAAGAAAACCTATAAACTAAATGGAGAAATTTTTAATATTGGTACAGAAGTTGGAACATCCACAAATATAATTGCTTCGTTTTTTGGTGGCGACACAATATATCAAAAAGGAGTGTTGGAATCTGAAAAAAATATTTCCTCCATTGATAAAATGAAAAATATTTTAAATTGGGAGCCAAAAATAGTGTTATCAAAAAAATTATAGAACAAACATGAAAAATATTTTAATAACAGGAGGTCGCGGAAGTCTTGCAAAACACTTACAACAATTGATTCCAGAAGGAATATTTATAGCACATTGTGATTATGATTTGACTATTCAAAATGATGTAGAAAAAATGTTTTTTGAACACAAACCAGATATTATTATAAATTGTGCAGCAAGAGTAGCTGGAATAATGGAAAATATGAATAATCAATACGATTTTTATATTAAGAATATTCTTATGAATACTTTGATTATTGATACTGCCCAAAGACACAATGTTAAAAGATTTATAAATATTTCATCCACATGTGCTTATCCTGATGTGGTTGAAAATTATCCTATGACCGAAGAACAAATATATATTGGACCACCATCAAAATTTAACGAATCATATGCTGTGGCGAAAAGAGCAGCCATGCAACAGATTGAGTTTTGTAATACGCAGTTTGGTACGCAATATCAAAACCTAATACCTTGTAATTTGTATTCGGAAAATGAAGGATTTGATTTAGAAAAAAGCCATTTTGTTTCAGCACTTATCAAAAAAATACATTTGGCGAAAATTAATGGAGATGATAAAATAATCCTGTTTGGAAATGGTGGATTTGTTTTGCGACAATTTATGTATGCTAATGATTTGGCAAACGTTATTAAGCGATGTGTTGATGAAGACATTACCGAAAGTTTTAATGTGGCACCGAACGAAAATCTCTCTATCCTTGAAATAACTAAAATAGCTTTAAAAGCGTGTGATGCAGAGAGGTTGGAGATAGGATTTGATTCTACCAAACCAGATGGACAATATAGAAAAGATGTTTCCAATGCAAAAATGATGTCTATTTTTCCTGATTTTAAATTTACACCATTGGAAGATGGTATTAGAGACGTTTATCAAAAAGCAATAGAATTAGGTAAATTTTAATTGTAGTTTACTTTTTTTTATTGAATAATATCTTTGTATAAAAAGATATTGAAATGGAAGATAATAAAAAAAAATGTATAATTTGGGGCGCGAATGGACAAGACGGAAGTTATTTATGTGAGTTACTTTTAGAAAAGGGTTATGAGGTTCACGGCACAATAAGACGTTCCAGTGTTTTTAATACAGAGAGAATAGACCACATATTCAATAAAATTCAATTACATTACTCTGATGTTACTGACCCATTGAGTGTATCTAATCTGATAGCTAAAATTCAACCTGACGAAATTTATAATTTGGCAGCACAATCACACGTACAAGTATCTTTTGAACAACCTTTTTACACAGGAAGTGTAGATGGACTTGGTACCCTTTCTATTATAGAGGCAGTTAAAAACCACTGCAAAGACAAAGTAACAAAAATATATCAAGCCAGCACTTCGGAGATGTATGGCGGCGTTGGTTCAAACATGAGTATAAATGGTTATGTCGAAACCGACTCATTTTATCCTCGCTCCCCATACGGTTGTGCAAAACTTTATGGATATTGGATTACAAAAAACTATCGTGAAGCTTACAATATGTTTATATGTAATGGTTTATTATTCAACCACGAGTCTGAACGTAGAACACCAACATTTGTCACCAGAAAAATAACAAGAACGATGGCACAAATGAAACTATCTGGAACCGGAATATTAAAAATAGGAAATCTGAATGCGAAAAGAGATTGGGGCTATGCTAAAGATTTTGTTGAAGCTATGTGGTTAATGCTTCAGCAAGATAAACCAGATGATTATGTGGTAGCAACAGGAGAGGCTCATAGTGTTAGAGAATTCGCTTCATCAACAGCTGAACATTTGGGGTGGACAATTGTTTGGACAGGAGAAGGAAAAAAAGAGAAGGGACATGATTATAAAACAGGAAGATTATTAGTTGAAGTGGATGACAAGTACTTCAGACCAACAGAGGTAGATTTTCTTTTGGGAGATGCTACAAAAGCAAAAATTGAATTAGGGTGGACTCCAACTACCTCTTTTGAAGACTTAGTTGAATTAATGATTACTAATGATTTAAAAGAACTTCAAGGTAATAAACAATTAGCATACCATCAATAACTATTGATTTTTATGGTTTTTATTACACGTTGGATATTTTTTAAAAGCATATGCTGTTTTTGTAAAAACATGTCCATGTTCACATTTAAATTTTAATTTTCCATAATTATATTTATTAGATAAACACAAAATGTTATTTTTGGCTGATATTTGTTTGATTTGTTTGATTTTATTCAAATTGTTACACATTGGACACACCCATCCCATTTTTTTTAGACTAATAGCATGTCGAAAAAATACGTGTCCAAATTTGCATTTCCATTTTACTTTTTTTCGAGTATTATAGTTTTTATCCAAACATTTTATTTTAAACTTAGATTCTATGTTTTTGAAGTAAACAAATGATGTGATATTTTTTGTTCTCGAACAATTTTCTTTGTAAAATTTTTTAAAAGCACTATTATACGTATCGATAGCATCTTTTTGTTTTTTAAACACACCCAAATAAATACTTTTTTTGTCAACTGTTATATAAGCTCTATAATAATATTTAATATTTATTTGTTGCTTACCATTCTTAAGGGTTGTTTTGTTTGTCCGTTTAAACAGAGATACTCCTGGGTGTTTCATTTTATTATTGTTTTATGTTATTATACGATAATTTTTGATTACCTATTACAACTTTAAACGCAAAACTAATAAAAAAGTTTCAAAATATAGAACTTTAACCTTTATTTTATAAAAACAATCCTTATCTTTGTCATATGAATATTAAACTATCTATTACTCAAGGCAAATTAACTCCGCAAGATGAACTATCCGAAAACTATTGGTTAGAAGAGTTTGAAAAAATAAAAAAATTAGAGAATATTACTCGTTTTTCGGGTAATAAATATAAAACAAACAGTATCACACATATTGAATGGATAGTTACAAAACAAAACTTTGATAATAATCCTTTGTTTGATGGTATTGTATTGAAAAATCATCCTATTTCTGCTGTAAATGCAGAAATTATGATAGATAAGAATTTCTACAAAAAAGAATTTTTGGAAGAAAATTTAAAACCGATATTAAAAGCATGTAAGAAAAACAAAATCCAATGTGTCAATATTCCATTAAAAGAATTTTCCAACATACAAAATGTAGTAATACGAAAAGAATTTATTAAGAATATTAAAGTGCTTGGAAAAGCTTATTTGGATATAATATTTTGTTTTGAGTTTGAATGTGAACCCGAAGATATTTTGGAATTGGTTCGCGGAGTTAAGAATTTTCGGTTAACTTATGATACGGCAACAATAACATCATTTAAAAATAATAAACAAACACATAAAATGTTTATATCGAAGTTATATAAACACATTTATAATGTTCGTTTAAGAGATAAAGCACTGCGTGGGAAGCCGAGTAATAACCAATTTGGCTCTGGAGATGTAGACTTCTCTGAAATAATAACAAATTTACTCTTTATTCACAAATATAAAGGAAATTTTATCATGAGTCCAATGAAATGTGAAAAAAACATGGAACTGGCAACTGCAGCAGAAGAATTAAAGTTCTTCGTTAATTTAATCTCAAGATTGGAAAAAAGGTTTGTAACAGACTACAACAAACAACAAGAGGTAGTTATGGTTTAAAAGTCGATTCAGTAAAAATAAATTTGCTTTTCATGAATTTGTTTTGTAGTTTTGTTGAAAATAATTTTTCTTCCTATTTATATAAAAACGCACGAAATGAATAATAAAAAAAGAGCATCGTATAATATTACATCTACAGTGTTGGATGAATTTGAAAAAGTATCATCTAAAAGTGCAACTAACAAATCAAGATTAGTTGAAAAACTAATTGTTGGTTGGATTAAAAAACAAAAAGAATCAAAGGAGTATAATAATGAGTAAGGAAGAAGTAATTGAAATAGTTAAACAGATTGGATATGATAAAGGATATGAAAATCCAGAAGATTTTTATAAAGGTATTACACAAGATGAATTAAATAAAAAAATATCAAATTACACAAAACATATTAATGGGTATTTTACAACAATCAATAACACCATTCGCGCTTGTTTTCCTAATTATAGTTTTTTAGAATGGAAATTTAATAGGGTTTCGTTTCGTTTTTGGAACAATATAAATAATCAAATTACTTATTTGAAATGGCTTGAAGTGGAGGTGTGGGGCGAAAGTGGCAATCCATTAAATTGGTATAATCTAAATTTAGATATTCTTAATAAAAATAATGGAGCATATTTTATTAAAACAACATTGATTAATACTCCGAAAATATTATATCCGAATTATAAATTTGAAACAACTAAATTTAATAGGTCAATAAGTAATCGTTGGAATAAATGGGAAATTTTAGAACAGTTTTTAACACCAATAGTTAAACAAATTGGAAGAATGTTAGTAACTTGTGAAATTAAAAAATATACAAACGGACTTTATTATGGAATACAGAAACATGGCGGAATTAAAAAAGTAGCAGAAAAATTAGGAGTTCAAAGTCCTATTGTATTTAAAACAATAAATGGTGAACTTGTGAAAAGCACCTATGAAGTAATAGTTGCAAATTTTTTATACTTAAACAATATAACATTTGATTATGAAAATAAAATAATAGATTCAGAACTATATTTATATGATTTTAAAATAGGAGATATCTTTATGGAAGTTTGGGGTTTTGTGAGGACTAATAGTGGTGGTGATATTTATAAAAAAAGAAGAAAATTAAAAGAAAAGTTATACGAAAAATATAAATTAACTTTGTGTTCTATTGAACGTGATTTATTTCAAAATTTAAATCTTAAAAAAATTAATGATGAATTGATTAGATTGATGAAATTATATAACATAAAAAATGATAATTTTTATCAAGGAGACCTAAATGAATTTATTAAATTTTATTCATATAATAAAGATATTATTTTTAAAGAAATTAAAGATGAATGTGAAAAATTAAATATAAAAAAGTTTCCTATAAAAAATTGGTGGATAAATAATGGATTTGGAAGACAAATGTCTTATTTGACAAGAAATAAAATTAAACATGAAGAATTATTAAAATATCTTAATTTGGATGATTCTTGTTATTTTGATAATAAACCACAAGGTTATTGGAGGAGTTTTGATAATTTAAAAAAAGAAATTTTAATTATATGTGAAACTAAAAAGTGTTTTCCAACAACTACTGTTTTAAAAAAACTAAATAGATTTGATATTATACATGCAATAATTTTATATCATGGAGGCATATATTCAGTCAGGGAGAAAATAAATTATGATAATTTTAAAGGTAAAAAAAGAAAGGCTCATTGGAAAAATTTTGATAATATAAAATATGAATTATTGAAAATATATAAAGAAATAAAAATATTTCCAAATATAACTATATTGTTAAATCTAAAAAGAAGTGATTTGATTAATGCTATGCAAAAATATCATGGTGGATTTGATTCTGTAAGGCAAATATTGGGATTTAATGATTCTGAAACAAAAAAACCAAACGGCTATTGGTTTGATTGGAATAATTTATCAAAAGAACTATTATCATTATGTTATTATTTCGGACATTTTCCAACAAATAATGAATTAATATCATTAGATAGAACTGATATTATTGGTGGGATGAGGAATCATGGTAATATAGCTGATATTAGAAAAAAGTTGAATTTTATTGATACAAATCCATTACCATATAAAATGAAAGGATATTGGTTAGATTTTAATAATATAATTAAAGAATTAAATCCAATATTAAAATTATTGGGTCATTTTCCTACACAAGATGAATTGTATGGTTTAAAAAGAGGAGATATTGTGAGCGCTATGAAGGAAAATTATGGAGGAATTGTGGCTGTTAAAAATATATTTATAGAAAAAAAATTCAAATGGTAAACAGTGCGACAATACAATTATGCGGTGGGCTTGGAAACATCATGTTTCAAACAAGTGTTCTGAAAACATACTGTTTAAAAAATAATGTAGAACCTTATCTAACCATGGATAATTTTCAACCCATTCACAAACACCTATCAGCCTATAAAGACAATATCTTAAGTAATATCGAATGGCAATCAAACGTTGATTATTCCACTTTCAAAGTTTACCAGGAACCAAATTTTTCATTTAATAAAGTCCCGCAAATTTCAGAAGATATATTATTAAAAGGTTACTTTCAATCTGAAAAATATTTTAAAGAATACAGGAAAGAAATATTAGAACTGTTTACACTACCAGAAGAAATACAAAATAAGGTTAGAGAAAAATATAAGGACGTGTTGGAGAAGAATCCCATAAGCATTCATTTGCGTTTGGGAGATTATCAGGGACAACCCAGTTTTCATCCAGTTCAGAAAATGAGTTATTATAACAGAGCCATGGATTTGATGCCAAGTGATTCTATTTATCTGGTATTTTCAGATGATATTGAAATGTGTAAGAGCATATTTGGAGAGTCAGAACGATTTTTGTTTATAGAAGGAAATGAGGATTATGAGGATATGTTTTTGATGAGCCTGTGTTCTCATAATATAATTGCAAACAGCAGTTTTTCATGGTGGGGAGCATGGATGAATCAGAATCCCGACAAGATAGTTGTGGCACCTGAAAAATGGTTTGGTCCATCATATAAAAACAATGACACCAAAGATTTATATTGCGAAGGATGGATAAAAATTTAGAAAAAGACTTAGAAGATATTGTGAACAGGTTTCTGTTTGAGGTGCTGAATGATATAACACTACATCAAATTATATACGAAGTTGAATGTTTGGACAAAAAATATAAACATTATTATGATATAAAATTTGATAAACACGTTAATGGAATTTTGTATATTACGACAAATGATAAACCACACAATATCCAAACAAGGCATGTTTTGTTTGAAAAGAATAAAAATTAATTATGGCACAACTACTAACACTAAAAGAAGAATTTGATTTTAATGACCAAAGAGTTTCTAATGCCTTTGAATCAAAATTGTTTGACTTAAGAGCGGAAACACCAAAAACAGAATCAGAACCCATAAACTATGAGTTGATACGTATTGGACATAGACAGAAAATTATAGATTTGTTGTCATCTTATAATGTTACAACCAAATCCAATATAGATGATTTAAGTTGTGATATAACTTCATTTGAATATATTGATTTTAATTCTCCTATTTCTGAAGAACAAGCAAAGGAATTGTTTTTATTGTTAGACCATTTTATTTATCATGATGCTTATTTTGAACCAACAATAGAGATTAAAAACTTTGATGAACATGGCGCTGATGGAGTAAGGAGAGATTTATTAAAAAGAGATTTGGTTGCCGAACAAATATCTAAAAACTTCAGTAATCATAGCGATAGGTTTATGGATGAATATATAAAAAATGTTGAAATTGCTGAAGAAGAAAGGAAAAATAGGAAGTTAACACGTCATGTTTTGTTTGAAAAAACAACCAATAAAGTTCCATATTATTTAGAAAGTAGAGGTCAATTAATTCATTATTTAATTCAAAAAATGTAATGAAAAACGAAAAAGAAATATTTAAAAACTGGATTAAATATTCAAATACAGTATTGAGTATTCAAACACGAACTGTATTATTTGAGAAAACCCAAAAAACAAACAATGATTATATATGGGGTGCACAAAAATTGCCAACAATTGATAAATTAAAAATTATTTTAAACAGAAATCATTATGCATCAGAAAAGGATGATATGCTGTAGATAAATTTGCTTTATTCATTTATTTTTTATATTTTTGTTAAAATAAAAATTTATTGCTATTTATAGAAAAAGGAATATTATGGAAAAGAAAAAAGTGTCATACAATATAACGGTATCAATTTTAGATGAGTTTGATAAAATGGCAAAAAAGACGGCAGTAAACAAATCAAGACTTGTTGAAAAAATCATTGGCGAATGGATTAAGAAACAAAAGGAATTAGTGGAAAATAAGTAATGACTAAAGAAGAAGTAATAGAGATAGCGAAGCAGATTGGATATGATAAAGGATATAAAACTCCTGAAGATTTTTATGGTGGAATAACTTATGATGATTTAAGAGGCAATATTAAAAATATAAACAAAATAATACCAAATTATTTTTACAACATAAATAATCTTATTAGAAAATGTTTTCCAGAATTCGAATTTTTAGAATGGAAGTTTAAAAAACCAAAAAGGGGTTTTTGGAAGGATAAAAAAAACATACAAGAGTATCTTATTTGGTTAGAAAAAGAACAAACTGGAATAAATGGAAATCTTGATAATTGGCATAGTATTACAAGTGATGTTATAAAAAAAAATTATGGCTCGTTTTTAATAGAAAATTATTCAATAATTAATCTTTTACAAATTCTATATTCTGATTATAAATATATAGAACACAATCCATTTGATAATATTGCTTCATACCTAAAAAATTTAGAAGTAAAATTAGGTTTTAAACAAATAGAGGATTGGTATAAAATTAATAAAAAATTATTAAAAATTAATGGTGCAGAAAAATTACTTGATAAATATACAATATATGAAATTCCATCGTTAATATACTCTGATTACAAATTTGATATTATACATTTCAATTATAAACCAGATGGATTTTGGAATGATTTTAACAATATCAAATCTGCGATTATGTATTTGTATAATTTTTATGGCAGAATGCCTATTACATCTGAATTAACACAAATTAAAGGATTGAAGTATGGTATTTGTAAGCATGGTGGTTTATATAAAATTGCTGATAAATTAAATATAGAGATTCCTTTTGGTTACAAATCATTGAGTGGACACATATTAAAATCTATGTATGAATTAATTTTTGCAAATTTTTGTTATTTGAATAATATTCCATTTATTTATGAACAAAGAATCTCAATAATATCTAAAAATAAATATTTATTTGATTTTAAAATAAATGATATTTTTATAGAAATATGGGGATTTTATACTCACGGACAAACCTTAAAAAAATACATTAAAAAAAGAAAATTAAAAGAAAAACTTTATAAGGACAATAATCTTATTCTAATTTCGTTAGAATATGATTTTTTTAGAAATAATAATGCCGAAGATATAAATTGTAATTTAATACAATTATTTAAAAATAATAAATTAAAAGATTCGGATTTTTATACTGAGAATTTAAATAAGTTAATGTCATTTGAATCATTTGATAAACATTGTGTAATGAAAGAATTACGTGATGAATGCTTACGACTTGAATTAATAAAATTCCCCTCAAAAATATGGTGGTCAAGAAATGGTTTCAAGAAACATATGTATTATTTAAATAGTCATTATATAACTATTGAAGAAATATTGGGCTTTGTTGGATTGTCAGATACTGATATTAAAAAAAGGGGATATTGGAAAAATTTTGAAAACATTAAAAAAGAAATTTTGATTATTACTGAATCTACACAAACATATCCTACTCCACAAATTTTTAGAGATTTGGGAATGAATAGTTTTATAACATCTGTAAAAAAGTATCATGGTGGATGGTTGGCTGTGAAAGAAAAATTAAATCTTAATTTACAAGAACATGAATCATATAGAAATCCAAATGGATATTTTTCTGATTGGAAAATTGTGTCTGAAGAATTATTATTGATTTGCAATATGTTAAATCATTTTCCGACATATTCAGAATTGTTATTTTTTAATAAAGAAAATTTAGCTGGTGCAATATATAAATACCATAATGGTCTAATTGCAGCAAGGGAAAAATTGAATTTTAAAGATATAAATAATTATAAACCATACCCAAAACCACCCAATTACTGGAAAGAATTTAAACATGTAGAAATTGAAATTTTAAATGTAATAAATACTATAAAACATTATCCTACATCTAAAGAATTAATTGAATTGGGTTGTATTGGATTAAGATATGCTATTTATACATATTATGGTGGATTATCGGAAGTTAAAGAACGTTTAAATATAAAATAAAAAAATGAATAACATAAAAATACCACTTGCAAAAGACACGATTTCTAATGAAGAAATTGATGCATTAATTGAATGGCTCAAGACATATCCAAAACTCACAAAAGGGGATTTGACAATAAAATTAGAAGAAGAATTCTCAAAATGGATTGGTTGTAAATATTCTGTATTTGTAAATTCTGGAAGCTCTGCAAACCTATTAATGATTGCCGTTTTAAAAGAAATGGGATTGTTAAAATATAATCGTATTGTTGTTCCAAGTTTAAGTTGGTCTACAACATTGTCCCCATGCCTCATTTATGGAATTGAAGTTGTGTTAGTTGATGTAAATCTTTCTAATTTATCAGTAGATTTAGACCATTTGGAGCAAATATTTATAAAATATAATTCAGAGATAGATTCGTGTATTATTGTCCCTATTCTTGGTCTTTCTCCAGATTTTAATAAAATAAATGACCTAATGAATAAATACGGAATATCAAACATGTTGGTTGATAATTGCGAGTCAGAAGGAACAACTTTTAATGGACATCGTATAGGAAGTATTTTTGGTATAATGAGCTCATTTTCAATGTTTTATGGTCATATCAGTAGTTCGATAGAAGGGGGTATGATAACTACGAATGATAAGGATATTTACGACTGTCTTTTAATGCTTCGAAGTCATGGATGGCTTAGGGATTTGGATGTTGAAAAACAACAAGAATTAAAGGAAGAATGGGATATGGACAACTTCTCAATGCAATATAAATTTATGCTCCCAGCATATAATCTACGTTCGACAGAAATTAACGCTTTTTTAGAACTTGGTCAAAGAAAAAACATTGACAAGGTTGTTTTAAAAAGGAATGAAAATTTTATACAATTTAAAAATAAATTATCTCCATATACATGGTTCCCAATAGAAGTGGAAAATAGTTTTACTTCTAGTTTTTGTATTCCATTGATTGCACAAAACAAAAATGAAAGAAATAGAATTATAAAAACTTTAAATGATAATCTTGTTGAAAATCGTCCTATTGTGAGTAGTTCTATGGGTACCCAACCAATGTATGTAAAAAAATATGGAGAATTAATTCTTCCAAATGCTTCTATTATAGATGAAAGAGGTCTTTATATACCAAATCACCCACATCTTACACAAGAAGAAATAGATTTAATGTGTAAGTGTGTTATTGACTCTTTGGATATAAATCAAAAATAAATTTGCATTGATAGTTTTTCTTTTATAGATTTGCTAAAAATTAAATTAGCAAATATGGAAAAGCAAAAATTAACCAAAAACATTTTTAATCAAGTAGAGTCAGTTTTACAAGAAGCACTCAAACGTAAATCCAAAATTTCAGACGCTTTACTCATATATGATTTGGAGCCAAATTTTATGGATGGTATTTTGCAAAAAATTCAAAGAGCATTTAATGAAGGTATTATAAATGAAAATAAACGAAACACATTGATTTCATTGTATTCAAAATACACTTCATCAATTATAAATTCTAACAAAAAATTAAACAAACAACCGTCTTTAAAAAAGAAAAAAGTCGTTAAATTAAAATCAAAGAAACAATCAAAAAATAACACAAAAACAAAATCAACTATATTAAATGATAATTACAATATTAATTCTGATGAATCAGATAATGATGTTGTGTTAGAAGATGAGGTTTTGGATTTTGATTCAAGAAGTGTTGGTGAAATAATAAGAGGTGATGAGTCGTACATAGACAATCAAGGACAACAACGACGTAAAATAACGGGTTATGAATATAGAATTATGGTTCATGGAAAAGATGATATTTCCGGGCGATTCTCTCGAGATGAAATGTCGTCCATCTACGCCCTTTACAGTACCTTAGATGGTCAAGGTTTATCAATTCGGTCAGTGTCTCGTGAGTTTCCAAATTTATCTTATAGGTCTATGAAAAAAGTCCTTTCTTCCTTCACAATCTCTAAAAATAGTTGTCCGGTCGCACCCCACGAATTGGAGGAATTAGATGAGACATCTCTATTGGAACTCGTGAGAATTCGTAAGGAAAATTCTTTGCTTAAGCGTTTAGATATGGACCGCGGAAAATATTATGAAAAGAAATATTTTGATACCCAAAAAGAAATATCTATCATTAAATCAAGTTCTGATTTTATAGAAAATGTTGTTAATTCATATTTTAAAAAGAATAAATTATCAATACCACAATCATCAAAAAAAGTCTTAACTAAAACTACTTCTAAAATAAAAAATACCAATTCTAAAAATGGTTCCAAACCAATTTTTTGTGTATTTGGAGATATTCACTTTGGAAAGTGGTTTGATGGTACTATTCATGGTCGTAGTTATAATTCAACTATTGCAAATGAAAGAATTCAACAAATAGCAAAAATAACAATAGAAGAAGCAAACAAAAAAAAATCTTCTGAAATTGTAATGATAAATTTAGGGGATATTTTAGAGACCGTTTTACCAGAAGGAATGCATCCAAACCACGCCCAAGAAGTTGATTTAATGTGTGAAGAACAAGTTATGTTTGCTATTTCATCTTTAGAAAACTTATTAAGAACAATACTTTCACAAACAACGTGTAAAATAAGCTTTAATACGATTCATGGCAACCACGACCGGATTCAAAAAAGCAGGGACGAAGATAATGGACGCACAGGTGGGCAGATTGTGTCGCATATTGTTAAAAAATTATTTGAAAAAGAAACAAGAGTAGAATTTAATATTCCTAAAAATAATATTCTTAGAATAACAAGGAATAAAACATTTTTTCTTGCGACTCATGGTGATTCTCCATTGTCTAAAAGAAAACCAGAAGAGCTTGTTCAATTATATGGTGAACCACAACATTATTCGGTGTTATTAATGGGTCATTTTCATTCTATTAAAACATCCGAATTTACAAATGGAATAAGTTTACAAATCCCTGCCGTGGCATCGCCAGACCAGTACACTCAAAATTTTCTTGGACGCTCAAGTTGTCCAGGATTTATTATTGGTGAAATTCCTGGTGGAGAAAATTCTGGAACACCAGACCAAAATGAATATGTTGGATTTGATTATAAAAAATACACATTATACTAATTAAAATTTAAAAATACAAACAAATGGTAACATCAAAAAAAATAGAGTTCTTTGTAAAACAAGGATACAACAAATCAGATATTGATTTTTTAATTGAATGTGGTGTAGATAAACATTTAATTAGTTTTCTCAACATGTTTAAAATGGGTTATGTTAATTCTTCTGATAAAGAAAATATTAAATCCATAAATAATTATTTAATTAATGGTGCTGGTAGAACAATAACATTAATTACGGAAGATTTATTTAATCAGAATCAAAAAAAGCATTTAACATCAAGTAAATCTTCGTCTTTAAAACAAGCACCACATGGACGTGATGCGTACGTTTATGGTGCTTACAAGCCTAAAAGAATAACATACAAACAATTATTAAATGAAGCTATTAGTTATAGTAAAAATGAAATTAGAAAGGCTAATAATATAATTTACAAATTACAAAATAATTATTATATATCCATTATAGAGCCACAAGATTGTTATGAAGAAGGTACATCAATGAGTAATTGTATTGTGGATTATGATTATAAAATATCACCTAAAGGTAATATTGGTATTTTGGCTTTAAAAAAACCAAATGGAAAAACAGTAGTTCATATAGAAATTAAAAGAAATGGTGTTATTGGACAAAACTTTTGCAAATCAAACAAGCAGATAACTATTGAATATTGGAATATGATAATTGAATTTTTTGAAAATAATTGCAAAGAATTAGATTTAGACAAAAAGGCTTTTGGTGAATATTATAGGTTTTATTGCGGTGGTAATTCTCTTGGAGAAGTTAGTGTTGGAATACCTACTGGTATTACCCAAATCATGACAAACGGAAAAACAGAAATTCAATTACATGATTTTATATCTATAAAAAATATAATTCCATGTGAAATATTGAAAAATATAATAACTAAAGACAAAATAGAAATAGTTACTGCCCTCAAAAAGCACAAAGAAGAAATAAATCAAAAAGTAGATGATATGATAGAAAGATTATTGATAACAAGTGCTTCAAAATTATATTTATCTGATAATATAAAAGAAAAAATTTTTGGTCATTCATATACTATGAAAGGTAATGATTATAATTTTAGCGAAATAAACTATGATTATGGAAATGATGGTAATAAATCTAAATGTGTACATATTGATGCTCCTGTTGGTCATGGTATTCCAAATGTGGAAATGTATGATGGAATGGCAGAAGAAGAACACGCAGTACAATATTTTGATAAAGAACCTGAACCTGAATCTATATATGAAGAAACCACATTGACAGAATTTGAATTAATAATAGATGATGGTATTAATGATTATGATGATGTTTTAGTTGGAAACAAGGGTGAACATCATAATAAGTTAAATTTCACCGAAAATATGGCAACAGCACAATATGGGCGTAAAGAATTTGAGTTTGACTTTGCTGTCAGATAAATATTTTAAAAAAAACTTGTATTGTATTTAAAAGAATTCTTATATTTGCAAAAAATAATTATAAAATAAAAATATGAAAAAGGCAAAATCTAAAAAATTTGATGTTTTAAAATTAGACATTAAAAACAAAAATCATCACATTTATAACGCACAGGTTGTTAATTCGTGGATAAATTCTGATAGAATGAAACCTGATGATAGCGGAAATATTGTAGGTTATGATATTGAATGCTCAATTGATGAAGAAGGCAATTTTGAAGTTGAATACGCTCAGGACGAAATGATTATTGGGCGTGTGATAAAATTAGAAATTAAAGATTCTGTATTAATAGCTACATGTGAATTTAAAACAGATGGCGATGCTCCATATATGGAATCAATAAATTCTGATGATTCATTTTTGGATAAGTGTTCCATTACTCCAAAAAGTAAAGCTGCGGTCAGAAATTATGTGGTTCAGGATGATTGCGAATTGATTTGCTTTAATCTTATGTGGTCTGCTGATTCTTCTTTTATCGAAGAAGTTCCTGAAACAACTCAAATACATTAATAAGATGAAAAACATAGTAATAATATTATTTGCAATTATATTGCAATCACATTATTTGATAGCTCAAGAGACGTTAAATAATTCAAACAAAACCAATCAATATACACTTGTTAATCTTGAAAGAAACAATATGTTGTTTACCAATAAAACAACAAACGAATATATTGAGATTCCATTTGCAAAACCAACGCTAAAGAAAGATACTTTGTTTTTGGTGAAAAATGATTTGGGTTATTTACTTTGTAGTATTTGGAAGACAGACAAAACATATCACGGTAAAGTTCCTGTAATTATTATGGTGCCTAAACTTCCTTAGGTTATAGGTTGCGACTACCAGAACTAGATTCGTATAATATTGACCATACTTGGTCATCATTTCCACAATCTATTCCATTAACTATTTTTCCATTAGCCCCACCCGTGGTTTGGGTTTTAACCCAAAATGATGGAATATTTATATTTGAAGATGTCTCAATTAAATTAAATGATGATGTGTTTGGTTGATTCTGATACATTCTATCAGAAGGATAGGTAACTGTAAAAATATAATTTGCTTTTGTATATATGTGTGCTACAGAATCAAATGTCGAATTTCCAGGCAATCCATTAATTGTCAAAGCTATTTGATTTGGATTTCCAGCATGTTGTTCTTCCATTGATAATGTTGATAGTGGGTTATATATATTTAAAAACATACTTTTTCCAGGATATAATTTGAATGTGTCTAAATTATTTACAAGTTGTATGGTGTTGTTATTATCAAGATAATATACAATTCCACCAAATTTATTATAGATATTAACTGGTATTTCACCATTGTTCATTAATGACCAAGATTCTGCCAAATTAGATGCGTCAACATTAAAACTGATAAATGTAGGAATTACAAACGGTGCCGGAACTCCTATGTTATTTGTTCCAGATTCTATAATTCTATATATATCAATAGTTCCATTTTTTATTATTGTTTGATTCCCTAATGATAGCGCCAAGTTTTGTTGTTTTAAATTATAAGTATCGTTTATCCATTGTTTATTTGAATACATATTATCAACGATTCCAATTGGAGTTATATGTGGAACAGGTGCAATACTATAACTATTTGGTTGATATAGAATATCTGCGGATGGAATATCATTTCCAAATGAATCTCTAACTATTCTTGGCCATCCTTGTGGTTTCATAAAATAACCATATCCACATTCTATTCTTTGATATAACTCTCCGTTAACAACATTGGATATTCCGGCAAAAGGATGGTTTTGGTCAGGTGTTGTCCAGTAGCTTTCATACCCATTCATATATGTTGAGTTCCAAGCTATGTTTTTTTCATATTTATACATCCAGGAATTTGTTGCAACCTGTGCTATTCTGTTTATGAAAAATACACCATTAGAAGTGTTACCAACAGGAACCGATTGAACACCTATTCCACCTGCTGGTATTTGAAGTGAATAATCATAGCTATAATTAGCTCCAATAAGGTCTCCATCTTCATATGTTGGTTCTTCCATATAATAATAAAAAGGCGCAAATTGTTGTCTTCCGCCTGCATCTGTGAATCTTTGATTTATTGGTTTTGATGGGATAGAATATGGTGTTGGATAATTTATGCTCCATGGTTTTTCATACGGAAAAGGACCAGTGGCACCTGTAAATGTTGGCTGTGGAGATGCTGTATCATTTCCTGCAAAATTTGTTAAAGAAAAATGACTCAATAAATGTTGTATTCCATTATTCCAATATAAATACCCACCAGTTTCTCTGGATGCAATAGTTTCTTGAATAAATTCTTTAAATTGATAAGATGTTAACCAAACACCTGTTTTGTCAGTTAATGGAACTCCATTTTTATCAGTTGGATGTCCATTTGGGTCATATAAATTTGCTGGTAATTTTAATATATAACAACCGAACGTATCATATTCAACCTGATGTCTTCTTTCTGCATTTTCATTATACCAAATATATTGCGAACCAGTATCGCGGTCTAAATCTTTTGGAATTTGAGCCAATGTTAAGGTTCTTGGATATAAATTAAAAGGCGCTGTCATATCTCTAATATATATTTTTAATGTGTTGCTTGAATCCTTAGAGACCGTTGTCTCCAAATTTTCATCTTGAGCAAAAGCAACTGGTGGGAATATATATGTTGTCCATTTTCTCATATCAACAGGAATAGAAATATTTACCTGTGTATATCCGGATTGAAAATCGCTGTATGATGGAACAACATTTAGTGAGAATTGTTGAAAATAATAATGAGGAACACTTGAAATATTTGGATTATCAGTGGTTGGATATGGGAAAAAATTAAGAGCTACTTCATCTTTGGTCATATTTTGTTTTAATAGGTCAACTTCAACCATTAATACTGCATTCCCAACAGGAATATCATAGATTATAAATTCACCTTTTTCATTCGTAAGAGCTGAATATTTATATTTGTCAGGAACGGTTTTAAACATAGATGTAGATGTTAAAAATCCTTGTCCAAAATCATATGTCTCTTGATTAAAATACTTATTTTCAGGCGAATTTTCATCAATATTTAAAACGATACGATTTCCATCGCTATCCACACTTGATACATTTGGAAATTCAGCGGTTGAATTGAATATAGTTATAGGAACTCCTTTTAATGGGATTTTTATTCTGTTTCCAAATTCATCATTTATTTTTTGATTTGCTTCTAATTTACCAAATAATATTCCTGTTTTAGATTCTTGATATAATTCTATACCTTCAACAGAGTTATTTATTGTTAAGGTATCGAGCGTATTAAATGTATGTGGTAATAAAATATTTATATAGGTATCATTTAAAGATGTATCATGAAAATCAACCCAAAATTTATATTGTTGTCCATATATATTTTGGTTGGTTGATATGAAGTTTTGTCTGATTGTTCCTTTTTGAGTATCAGTTAATTGAAAATTTAATGTTTGTGCAGTAGTTACTCCTGTTAAATATTGTATTGATTGGTCAAATACAAAAGTATTATCATTAAGTCTTTTATATGTGAGTTCAAAGTCATCTTCAACTATTTTTATAGGTGTATTGCCTGCATCAACAAGTAAATTACCAGTTGTGAGCCCGCTCAAATCAGGTGATGATAATCCAAAAAAGGATATCATACGGGTTGTTCCGCTTATATCTGAATTAAATAATAATTGCTCTTGTTGTATCATTGTTGGAAATTAAAATTTAAAGATTAGTTGATTTCCATAAGCTGTTCCAGCATTATTTGTGGCATAAGCTCTTACAAAATATGCTTGTGCTTGTGGTACATTTGTTAATCCTGTCATTGTGCTTAAATAGTTTCCTATTCCAGAACCATTGTTTGTCATCCCTAAGTTTATAAATATTGTTGGGGTTGATGCGGTATTCCATACTATACCTCTTTGTAATATGATACTACCATCACTTGTTATATTTCCACCAGAATTTGCAGTTGAACCGGAATTTGCGGTAATAGTTGTTGTGGTTAGAGTTGGAATAAATATTGATGATGAAACATTGGTCATATAAGATGGAGAATTTATTACTCTAAACTCTAACACATCAGATAAAATTCTTTGTGTACCAAATTCATTTATTTTAAATAAAATTTTATAATTTTGAGAATCCAACAACCATGATGTATCTAAATCAAAATAATAATTTGGATAATTATTCATAATTACATAATTCATATTTGTCCATGGAATTACTACGTTTATTTCACCCATCATAAGTTGGTATTGTAAGACTACTTTTGAATTTGGTGGTTGTGTAGAAAAATTTGTTCTTATATTTGCTGAAATTCTATATGTTTCATCGGATTGTATTATTGAATTATTTGATAATCCATATATATCAACAACATAATCATTTATTTTGGCTGAATTTATAAGATTAGATGGTTTTACAATAAATGTTTGTGTAAAATCCTGTGTGCCAGCACCATCACCCAAATCAATTCCATACCATATATCCTTATATTTTTGTCCAATTATGGCTCCTGCGTTTTTTGGTAAAATTAAATTGATGTAATATACACCTTTTGTAAGTTGGTTTATGATTAAATCTGATTGTATAACAGCATTATTATTATCTAATATACTTACGGTTCCTGCGTTGAAATAATTGATTGTACTATTTCCAGAAAACAGATAAAGAAATAAATTAGCAGGTCTTGAAAAGTTGACTGAATTTCTGTCATCATATATCTCCTGTGAACTAACGCATTCTATATATGGTTTTTGCCAGGTGTTTATTTTGTTTGTAAAAAAACTGGATACACTTTTTGTGTTGGAAGATAAAGATTCTAAAGAAGAAATATAAGCAATTCCAACACCTAAATTTGTTGTTTCTCCAGATAACCATGACATAACCATTGGTGTTATGTCTACATTTAGATTTTCAGACCCTGTGCTAAAATGTTGAACTGAATAATTGCTAGTTTGATTAGTAATTGCAGAATAAACACCTGGGTTTATCCATGTACCTCCATTTGTATAATTATTCCAATTGCTATATCCGGTTAAAACAGGTGAAATATTTTGATTGGTGAGAATAATATCACTTCCATATTCATCACCTAACCCCTCATCAAAACTGCTTGAGGTATTGGCGCTTATTGCAAAAATAATCAGGTCAAAACTACTGGCTATTTCAGAGTTGCTTCTCGTTCTGGTAACGCTGTCCATAGGAATAGCATTAATACAATTTAAAAAACAACTGGTAGTAGCACTATTTATTGTATTATCATTAATTTTAGACTGTAAATCGGTGAGGTCAAAATACATCAAGTGTCTGGAAATTATGTTTTGTTCTCCAAATAATGTTGAATCAGAACCTCCTCCATAAACCAAATCAAAACTTTTTGCTTGTGAGGTATTAATGTTTTCTAAACCTGCTCCTGAAAATATTGTATTTTCTTTTTGTGGATATATTCTTAATCTACTCATTGTTTTAGAAGTTTCTTTCTATATAAATATCCTAGATTAAAAATTATTTTGTGCTGTTTTGTTATTCAAACAGATTATTTGAATTTTCGCTCAATATTTTAAGAATTGTTGTCCATTTTTCTTTTGAATCGTATTCTGATAGGATTTTTGTTGTCTTGAGATAGTATTATTCAACATCCACGAATTAATGGTATATTGTTGTAAATTAATGGCTGTTTTACCATTGTAATTTTGGATTCTATATTAACTCAAACACAAAACGAACA
>OCZT010000089.1_pt1 | contig 82079 bp, 86 predicted proteins | sample 1539031 | NCBI WGS metagenome assembly OCZT01 (sample SAMEA3539308, study PRJEB22396) | soil metagenome | biome: tundra; feature: field; material: soil | place: USA | collected 2010-05 | depth 0.15 m
CCTATGTCTTGACACATAAAAAGAAAGCGTGTCGCTTATGTCCTGGAACCAGACAGGTCAAAGGGTTCGAGTCTTGTCGAAAGTTCGCTCGAGAGCGACTCCCACGAGAAGTTCGCCAGCGCGAACTCGCGCGCCTGACGCGCGTAGCGTGATCGTCGTTCGTCGTCGAGCATCAAACCCTCGATCGCCTCAACGAGATCACGTACGTTGTGCGAGTTGCCCACGACGTCCCCCGTCACGCCGTCACGAACCGCGTTGCGACTTCCGCCCGATCGACCCGCTACTTGCGCCAATCCACACGCCGCGGCTTCAACGAACACAATGCCAAAGCCCTCTTGCTCTAAGCCGAACCAACGAGCGCGACAGTCCATCACCATGAGGTCGCCCGTGCCCAGCCAACGCGGCAGCGTCTCGTCGTCGACGCGGCCCAGAAACGTGACCGGGGCTTTCAATTTCGTGGCGAGACGATCGAGTCGAGCGCGATCGCGACCCGAGCCGCCAATGACGACGCGAAGTTTCGGATAGGTGTCGCGTAGTCGCGCGCTGGCGCGAATCAACGTGTCCATACCCTTTCTCGGCACGAGTCTCGAGTACGACACGACGAGAAACTCATCGACACCAATGCCGAACTGGCTGCGCGCTAATGCTCGCTCGGTGTCACCCAGCGGCGTGAAGCGCGCGGTGTCGACGCCGGGCGGAATCTGAATAATCGGACACAGCAGTTCGGCCGCGTTGCGCCGAGCTTCACCTTCGGGGTACGGCCCGGCCGCTATCGCCACCGCCGCGTTCTTCAAGACGTAGCGAAGTGACGACGCGACGATTGGAATTCGCCCGGGGATGGCGACCTCCGCGCCGTGCAAGATCACGCCGTAGGGACGAGAGAGTCGCGGACCCAAGAGCCCGAGGGGCCAGGCGGGGTCGAGCAAGACGAGATCTGGTTGGTGGCGTTCAATCGCCGCTTCGATCGCTCGAAGGGTTCGAAAAGTTGGCAGAAACAACGTCGAACTTTCGACGCGTTCGATGACCACGTTGCTCGAGGCGTCAAACTCTTTGGCGTGTTCGTCGGACGACGCCGTCACGACGACCGCGCGGCCGTCTTCCAGTCGTCGCCACAGTTCGTGAAGGTAGACCTGAATGCCGCCGGTCTTCGGGAGGTAGTCGTTGGTCACCAGGAGGTGGCGGGCCATGGAACCACGCTAGCCACCGTTCACCGAGGTCTCGCTAGCGCGGCGCCCGATGGAACTTCAGTGTCGGCAGTAGACCTTCGGCGGTGAAGAGTTGCACGACCTCAACTTCTTTCGCCGTCATCACCAACTCATCGGGCGTCTCACCGAGCACGAAGGTGACCAGGCAGTCTGAACAGTCGGGCGTTCCGCGCCGTACGCACTCGTGACAACTAATCGAAAGTTCAATTTCCTTGGTCATGATGGTCCCTCTTTTCCGATGAAGACACTCTGACAAGCGCGTGTGACATCTCAGCTGGTGAGAAAGGACGCAATCTCGCTGGCCACCTGCGCGGGACCAAAGATCACGCCCTCGTAGATCACCCGCGAACTCGTCGGATCGATCAAGACGTAGAAGGGAGCAGAGCGAATATCGAGCGCGTCAAAGAGATCGGGCGCCACCACAATGGTTCGACGGGCGTTGTCCCACTCCTCGTCACCTCGAGTGGCGCTCACGACGACGACGTTCACATCTGCCAAATCGTGAAGATCACCGTGCACGAAGTCGCGACAACCGTCGCAGTTTGGTTTTATCGCGACGATCAACGTGAGCTCGCTCAGTTCAAGTACGAGATCGTCACCGCTCAACGATCTTCCGCGAAGCACGCTGGGCGCCGATCGCTCGCGGGGTGCGTCGAAGGAGTGGACGTGAAAGTCGCTCACTAGGACTCGGTGAAGACCTCGACGCCACGTCCGTGTCCGCACCAGCGGCACATCACCGATTCGACGCTGTGAGCGATGACCTCGGGCTCTTCAATATTCAACTCACCACCCACGCTGTAGTGATGAAAGGCCCGCACTGACGTTGTTTCCACGACGTCAAAACGCGTCAAATTGCCGCACGCGTTGCAGCGATACCGGTTGGTCACGACCTCACCGTACCGGAATAATCAAACACTCATTCGTAGCCCCGACGCTGCCACTCGTCGGGGCGCACTTCGAGTTGATAGGGGTCAGGGTCTTCGTACGTGAAGACGGTGTCCAGAGGAACTGAGTAACTTTCACCAACCAGGCGCTCGGCGTCGATCAGTCGACAGAGCGCGCCGGGGTGACGCACGAATCCCACGGCGATCGGTCCAGCGGACGTTTCGAGATAGACGTAGCCCCGTCGGGTCAGGCGTTCGCTCACGCGCTGGTCCACCCGCGTCGCCAAGACGTCACGCATTTCAATCGACGTTCGCTGGTGTCGAAGTACGCCGCCTTCAATGATCACGCGGTCGTTGGTCACGTGGACCTTATGCGAACGCCAGCGCCAAACTCTCGTCAAGGTAACGAACGCAAGAGGACCCACGAAGATGAGAGCCAACCAATCCTCGAATCGGTGCACCAGTGAGTACCGTGACGCCCCCACCACAATGAGGGCAATCGTCGTCATCGTGACCAAAACGGGCCGCACGACACCGCGCGATACGGGCGTAACCGTAATGACTGTCACTTCGCCCTCGCGGAAGAGGCCTCGCCTACCCATATCCTTCCAGCGTAAAGAGTTCGCGACGAGATTACGCGGAGGGCGTGTCGTCAGGGCGCTTCGGTGTCGGAGCTAGACGTTTCGCAGTTGATTCGCGACCATTAGGAAGTACGAGGTCAACTCTTCATACTGCTCGTCGCGCAGTTGGTCTCGCACACTCGTAAGCGCACTTCCCATCGCCACGAGCCACGCGTCGCGAGCGCTCTTCGTGATGGGAAAAGGGACGTGTCGCATCCTTAAGCGCGGATGACCACGTTCTTCTTGGTAGGTACCGGGACCGCCCCAGTACTGCACGAGAAAGAGGGTCAGGTGTCGCCGCGGCCCGGTGAGGTCCTCTGGATACATCGGACGTAACGTATCGTCGAGCTCGACCGCGTCGTAGAACGCGTTGACCAGTTGCTCGAAGAACGCTTCGCCACCGACCTGTTCGAAGAGTGATTCTTCCACCCCGTCACGCTAATCGCGTCACCTAGAATGGTTCTCCGAGTCTCAACAAGACACGCGGGTGTAGCTCAATGGTAGAGCTCCAGCCTTCCAAGCTGGCCATGCGGGTTCGATCCCCGTCACCCGCTCCAACGGTTTTCGTGTGATACCTAGCGATCACGCTGATTCTCACGTGACTACTCGTGCCCGTTGGACACCGTTAACGCCACGAGCTACGCGCCCACTAACGCCCAACTAACCCCCGCCGCTGATAGTCGGCTCTCCGCTGCAAGTCCGATCTATTTTGTTAATCGCCAGCGCCTGGTATCAGACGTGACATGTCGAGTCACCGACCCAAACAATCTCCGGTTGGCGCATGATGTCGTGGGCAGACCTTTAGGTCCGTGGCCCAACCGAAGTGTGAAGACCTGAGTCTCTGATGGTGGTACCTCTAGTGATGACTGTGCGGTTAACCACCTCGACGAGCGTCAATCCACCGGACACACTGTATCTGGACGTAAAACGATGTGAAAGTTCGCTCGTCTAGCGCCAGTTTCATTTGTCAAAGACGGAGGTGCGGTCAATGAATAACAAGATCGTAAAGCGGAGCTTCGTAGGACACCGAGACGGGTTGGCTGTCTCATGAGGATTGGAGACACTTCAATCTACTATCGCACTATGATCAGGTCCACTCTCAAGTACTGGACCGCGATCATAATCTGTAGCGGTTTCTTAAGCTTCGCGGCGGCGGATCCTGCCGCGCTAGTCAATCATCGGGCCCCGGTTGCAAACGCCATCCTTGACACGTCAGTTGCCATCATTGGAACCATGGTGGCGTTCTTGGTGGTGGGCCGATTCCGCAGATCCGAACGTGTCGGCGACCTCATGATTGTGAGTGCAATCCTGCTGCTCTCGTGGGTCCACACAATCATCGACACTCTCCCCAACCTGGTGGTGCCACACCTAATCAGTCATACTCTCAGTACCCGAACTGAGTTCTGGGGATCCAGCGTCACCCGGGTATTGGCGGCAGGCTACTTGTTCCTGGCGACGTTGCCCTGTTTCGAGCAGAAGCACTTAAAGCGCACTTGGTGGAAGTCACTACCGATGTTTGTCGTTCCCGCGATTATCGGCCTGACGGGAATGACCCTGCTCATCTTCATGGTGCCCGTAAATAGCGAGGGCCTCCTTCACGGCCTTCCGTTGCACGAAACCTTGGCACCGTCACTGCAGATTGGAGGCGCCGTCATGCTGTTCGTTGCGTGCCTGCGACTGGCCGAAAAATCTGACAGGAATTCCGACGCGTTTATGGGCTGGATCGGCACCGGGGGCATTTTCGCAGGATTCGCAATGATATCTTCGGCGCTCTTTACGTCCCACGGCAGTGATTGGCTACAACCAAGCGACGTTTTGCGAGGAGCCGCAGTCATCACCTGGGCGTGGGGCGCTGCAGCCGAGATTCGGTACTACTGGGCGACGGTTGCCGACGCAGCGAAGGTGGAGGCGCGCCGATCTGTGGCTCTTGACTTGCATGACGGAATTGCGCAGGAGCTGGCGTTGCTCACCACGTACCTGACTGCTCCACCAGAGGTGCGCCTCACGTCGGAATGGCACCGGCAAGCTCAGGCAACAGCAGAACGCGCACTGGCAGAGACTCGGCGGACGATTACGACGCTGGCGGACAACATACCGCGACCTATTGAAACAGACCTTTTGCGAACTGCTGACTTTGCATCAGGTATCGGTGTCGACGTGAATATCGAGGTGGGTGCGTCCTCCACTGCATTCTTCGCCGATTCTGCACGGCGCGAGGCAATTGTCAGAATTGTCCGGGAGGCAGTAAGCAATGCCGTGCGACATGGTCACGCCGCATCCGTTGACATCCTCATCTCGGAAGCGGAAGGGTCTCCATTACTTCGTGTGTCTGACGACGGTCTCGGCTTTGATCCGGACGCTGTTGTTGATTCGGGACATTACGGATTGATCAGCATGCGTGAGCGAGCCGAGGTGATAGGGGCCTCCTTAGCGGTGCAATCAAAGCCCGGTGAAGGAACCACAGTGGAGGTCTTGTGGCTATAGCAGGAGAGCCACGAGTGCTGATCGCCGACGATCATGCACCAACCCGAACCATGATCCGCCGCGTGCTAGAAGGCCAAGGGATCTTCGTCTGTGCGGAGGCCCACGACGCCTACGGGGCGATTCAGGCGGCGCAGGATCTCGCCCCTGACGTAGCAATTCTTGATGTCAGGATGCCTGGAGGTGGCCTTAACGCGGCTCAAGTGATTGCAGATCAGCATCCCGACGTCAAGATCTTGATGCTGACTGTATCTGACGATGATGCCGATCTCTTCGCAGCTCTATCGGCACGCGTGTCCGGATATTGGCTAAAGGGTGAGGACCCGTTACTTCTACCCCGAATTGTCCGCCGCATAGTGGCGGGAGAGATGATCGTCGCGGGCGTCCTCTTAAAGAGCATCGTTAAGGACTGGGGTGTCCGCGACTTGCGTAAGCGGCTACAAGAGCACCTTCCCCGAGAAATCCATCTCACCCAAAAGGAGTACGAAGTCATTGAATTAATGAACGAAGGATTTAGCACTGCGGAGATTGGCAAGCGACTCTTTATCGCCGACGTAACTGTTCGGACCCACATCGCCCATGTGATTCGCAAACTCAAAGTCAAGAACCGTGAACAGATGCTTCACGTGCTTTGTTCGCCGTCCCCGAAGAAGGATTTCGGCTCTGACTAGGACGCTCTGAATGTCGGTCGCGTACCGTCCCAGGTGGTCGGTGTCTTGCAGACATGCCCCACTCGAGACGTCTCATCAATCTGTGGCAACACCAGGGGTGGGGAGCGGCACGAGCCAGCCGAGCACTTCATCGCAGTACGGGCACGAACCAAGTTGTACTGCGGGAGAGGACGCGGCTGTCTCAAGCGGCTCAGTGCGGCCGCGCTCGTCCAGCGACATCATGTGAAGCGCCACTATTCCGGGAACCAACGCAACCGCAATAGCTATTTCCGCGAATATTATGTTCAATGAGATCACCACAGCGTGTCTCCAATGCTCTAAATGACTGACCTTTGGGATAGCGTAAGCACGCTGCCATCCCATCCGCGAAGGATTTCCGTTGATTTCTATCAACGGCATCGACTCTCCAGCGCGCGGGGCACCGCCAATGCGGCGTGCCTTCGGTGGGCCGACCGCAACATTCTCCAACTGGCGAATCTTGCAGTGGCAGATTCAGAACCCAGTCGATCCAACAACCGGCAACATGACCAAATAGGTGTTCGTCAGGTTGGGCGGTGTGGTACGGGGCGGAGCCCCCTGGGGCGCGCCGGGGCCGCCGGCCGTCTCCTGCGCTGACGCTGGGCACGTTGTCGGATCAGCGGCACAAGCTCCTGGACCTGTACTACGCGGGGAAGATCAGCGCCGATGGCTTTAAGGAAGAGGAGGATCGGCTCTGTACGGACATCGAGATTGCACGAACGCAAGCGGCCGAGGAGCAGTCCGTAGAACGGGCTAAGAATGACCTGGAAGCCCGTTTTGAGCAGGTCGCGGCAATCCCTCAGGGACCTCGACATAGAGACCGTCTGGAGTGTTGCAGAGTATCAAGAGAAGCGCGTCCTGGTCGAAGAGTTGCTGGAGTGGGTAACTGTTTTCCCGGACCACCTGGAGGTCACGGTGATCGGTGCACCTGCGCTAAATATTCTGTACGGGGAGATTGGACTTAAGGTGCCGGAGATTGTTTCAATCGGCCCTCCGACATGAACCCACACTCAAATCAGCACCGATCAGTGTCCCGAGTTAGCCGAAGGGCGGCTCGTCAACTTTTCATTGTGCGGTAAGAAAAGCGTAGGCTAAGCGCCCATGTAACGCCCATGCCAATAAAAGACTAAAAACCGATTGCAAGAAATACCCTTTGACCAGTACTTGCCCTGATAACTACTGCGGGCCATTCTCAGCCTTCCAAGCTGGCCATGCGGGTTCGATCCCCGTCACCCGCTCCACCGTCACGCGCTCCAAGCGTTTTCGTTACATCCTTAGAGTTTGCACGAATTCTCACTTGACTGTGAGTAACCGTAACTACGCAATCTTGACCCTTGTTACGCGCCTACTAACGCGCACGGAGCGGCCAACCAATTTCAACTCGTGCATAAATGCTTTCACTTATTCAACTGGCGAATTTGATCTTCAGATCTGGGAGATGGGCGCCTCGTCTCTTCGAGCGACTCTCACAACGTCGTCTCGAAACTCGTTGAGGTATGCACCGGCCATGGCGGTCATCCTTTCGCGAGGAACAATCTTCACAAGTTAGGTGACACCTACTGCAACAGCAGCCCCGAGCGTCAACGCCCCTCGTGAGTGACTTCATTTAGATTCGAGCACTTTTTGTGCCGATTGCGCATTCGAGTCCGCAGGGTTGGTGCAATCCTGCTAGTCCCTTAATTTGTTGAGCGCCAACGAGCACTGGTAACGAACTCGGGCCGGGAGCGATTTGTAGCCACTGTAAATCACGGCAACTATTGCGAAAAGAATAGGATTTGGATTCGTCTCTTGGACCTGCTCGTCAACTACTTTAGGATGGGCCTCAAGCCGAACAATCAACTGGCCGTCATCGGGTCCATCATTTTTCGGCTCTAACTTCATTAGCCGCAGCGCAGTGCTCACCACGTCGTGCTGTGCGGCGACGAGGTTTTCTTGGAGCTTCTTAAGGTCAACCTTGATCGAATTTGTTGAATCTCCATTAGTCGAAGGTCCCAGAGCGCGGCGCAGTTGGCGTTCCGCATCGTCCAGATCGGGTTCTGCCCACCAAGCTAATTTGTCGTAGGGACCCGTTTCATGATGGCTCTCGCCCACTTGAGTCAAATTGTAGGAAACCGGAAAAAAACCTTCTTCCATAAATTCAGAGATGCCGCCGTAGTTTGTGTAGAGAACCGGCAGACCGCAAAGTCCGGCCTCTATTGGCGCGAGACCCATACCCTCGGATCGATGGAGTGATATAAAGGCGTCGCAGTTTCCTAGCAGGTTGAAGTATTCGCTATCCGTATAGTGCTCATCAATGAGTACGGTTCTCGCGGAGGCGTCAATCAAATCGAGAAGTTCACTGGGCGCAAAATCCCTCAGATTAGTGCTCTTAATTATCAGCGAATGATCGGGATAATCAGTTTGCACCCGTTGCCAAAGATTCAGGACGGCTTCAGGGTTCTTGCGACTTAAGTAGCTTCTTGCGTCAAGCGAGGTCAAAATGTAAAGGGGCGATGGTCTTGATGTTGTTGCAGCTGGGGGCCGACGCAGCATTTGAAGCAAATCCATATCGAATGGCGCAAATCGATCCACCGGTACTGGGAGGACTTTCGACATCGCGTGGGCGCTCCAGTTCGATAAGGCGTGCACTCGCTCAATCTCGCCGGAGGACGCAATAGAGTACATTTGACTGGGAATGTGTTCGAGTTCCCAGGCCCATACCGCCTCCACATGTTGAATCTTGGGATTGACTCGTCGTGGTGACATCACGTGGATTTCCCACTGATCGGCGTTGACGAGACACAGGACCCCAGCATTCGATGCGGCCAGTGGGTTCTTGCGTTTGAGGAGGTTGGAGAGGTATTCGTATGAATCGCTGGGCTCAAATACACGATCAATCGCCGGATGGATATTTGCTTCCTCGAGTGTCCGCAGCGTCCACCGCGCAATTTGCCCTATTCCTGCCGGGTACGTGAAGTAACCAACGAGCTTAAGATTTACGGCATTTTCGATCGATTGTGCTGCCGTGCCGAGCACTTCGGCAACGAGTTCCTCGTTCCCTTGCACGTCCTCTTGAAAGTTGTCCGATGCCCATATCAGCTGTTCCATTGCGGACGCGCGAAACTGATGATGCGATGTTCGAAAAAACGCGCTGATCGAGTTGGGTACTCCTTCCAGTGACGGATAACACGCCCAGCCGGCAAGAAACGCTTGAACTCTCGTACCGAAATTGCCGTGTTCGATCCCGCATGTTCGACACTTTGACCATTTATTTTGGTAGCGCGGAAAATAGATCTCTTCTCGTACCTGACGCAGCGTTAACCCCGCACGGACGTGCACCTCGGCATCCTCTCGAAGGCAGCGCCTCCACTGGACCGGGATTGACTCTTCCAGGGTTGCGCCGCCAATCGTGAACTCGATGTCTTCGTTCTGACAACTACCTTCTCGTAGCAACTTTTCATACTGACTTGCGAAAGATCTGGGCACCGCATCGCCAAGCACCCTTCGACTGGCGTGTTTTGAAAGGGAAGGGGATCGATTCAAAATGAAACCACTGAAATGGAAGAAATAGAGACGTTGAATTGATCCATCAAAAGCGACCCTCCACTCGCCTTGATCTTTTACGATCCGACGCTCGTGGAGATTCCAGTAGGCAACATTGCATCCTGGCTCCATTACGACCTGGACATTCGTCTTCAATGGGGCGAGGTCGAGTATTTTCTGATCAGTGAAATAACCCGCCAAATGATCGGTCAGACAGTCGAATTGAAGTCGTTCGCACCACCAGTCTAAGAAAGGCAATGCTGTCGGCCGCACCGAACAAAACCCTAGGTTGAAAAAACCGGCGGTTAGAATATCGTTCGTCGATGGTTTGAAATCGTCCCTTGGGATGTCGGTAAAAAGGTGGGGTGTCAACGACACATCCATGCCATCGTCCAGCACGGGCGTAAAATCATTGAATATTTGAATGTCGGGATCCAAGTACGTAACTCGTTGCCAATCCTGGCGAAGGAAAGAGCGCAAAAGCGCCGGCTTCACCGATGTGGCAAACTCCAGGATGTTGTAAAAGAGAGATGCCGATTCAATGTCAAAGTCTTCCCAATCGCACTGATCAATTGTGATGGCCTGATGATTCGCGTTGCTTCGTGCTACGGCGAGATAGTGGTCGATCCTCTCTTGAATGAATCCAGTTTCGCTGCAATCTTGCAATATCAGCACTCGCAGGTCCGCCGTGGGCATTGCGCGCGCGATTGACTCACCCAGAATCAAGAACTGATTGAGGTAGTTGGGGGTGACGATGGCGCAGATAAGATGGCCCTTTACGGACTCCTCTGATTGAACCATTGCTACATACTAGAGAAAGGAGTTGACGGAACTTGCGCAGTTGGTTTGCCGCCTTATCAATTTAATCGAAAGCAGTCCAAAACATAACCGGTGGCGCGTCTTGATCGCTCAAAGAAGTGGGTCGATCGCAATGGAAATCTCGTCATATTCACCACTTCAGTTTGCTTCTAGGTCCGTGAGACCAACTCAATCGGAGGAAGAAGGTACGTATTCAAGATGGCTCATTGAGTGTCCACACACTCTATGTGTGTATTGAATAAAGTCATTGGGAATCTCCACTTTGAGCGGGTCGCCCCAGGTTCCGTAGAGTTTGTGTGTTTGGTACACGGGAATGAGGCCATCGTGAATCACGCCTTCCCATACCGCCGCCGTCACGCCAGGTGTGTGCAGAGTGATTATGTCATCAAATATCACGAATCCACCTGGCATCAAGAGTGATTTCGCCAACAACAGGTCCGATCGAACGATGTCGTATTCGTGTGAGCCATCGATGTGAATTAAGCGAAAAGTTCGGCCAAAATTACTTGAAGAAAGCATCGTTGATGATCCGGCAATAATCTCCGGAAGATTCTTATGAAATCTTAGAAAGTTGACTTCGAAGCTCTCCCTGCTGAAATCTGAGTACGAGTTATTTCGGTGGTGAAAGTCATCGAGAGTTGTTGCAACTTCTTGAAAGAGGTCGCAAACGACCAGTCGCTCATTCGAGCGGCGCAGAAATTCAAGGAGGATGGCACTTGAACCTTGATAGCAACCAATTTCCAAAATGTCACCGACCAGTCCAGCGGTGCGTTGCGCGAAATCGATGGCGCTGAATAGTTCTGCATCAGCGCGCTCAAACCATCCAGGCACCGACTCGCGCCCTTCGATGATGTACTGCCGTCGTTGCATTACTACAAACTAGGGCAGAGGAGCCGTGGCTCTTAAAGAATGAATAACTAAATGACCCGGTGCTAAACCATCTCCACAAAACTGTCCGCAAATCGAACGCCCTAACTGTACTTGCGGGACTGCTCCACGTTTAGTTGATATCTGTCAACTAAACTTGTAGCTGTCCCCCTACTGCAGTACGAGTGCAAATGTGGCCGCTGCGGCTACTTCGATTGTGCGCTTCGTGGTGACCTCCTAGAACGGTCGACATCACGCCCGTACGGTAAGAAAAGCGAAGGCTAAGCGCCCCGGGTAACGCCCAAGGCAACATAAAACCAAGTAAGGACTGGCAGCAATACCACCTAACCAGTACTTTTACTCATTCAACTGTGGACCATTCTCAGCTTCCAAGTTGGATAAGCGGGACCGATCCCCGTCACCCGCTCCAACTGTTTTCGTACCTCAACGTTGCTCGGTCGCTTGACTCAGCCGTGCACGTCAACTCCGCCTGGCCCGAAGACCCTTGCCGCGTCCACCCCCCGCTCAAGGTGAGTACAGTCGTCCCGGTGGAACGATTCGTGAAGGTGAAAGCCAATAATGACGTTGACAAAGATGTCCACTACCGAGCGCCAAGCAATCTGAAGGCGACCTTGTGCGGCATGCAGATCGCAGAACTCTCCGCCGACGGCGAAGTTACGTGTTTTCGATGCCACCAGTTTGCCATCGGAGACATCTAGTCCTCCCAGTACGAGAAGATTGGGCCCGCTAAACTTCAGGGAGCGCTGTGGGCTGATGGGTGAACTTTGCTCCGGGCGGGTTCGCATCCCGTCACCGGATAAACGTCGACCACGGTACTCATTCATCACTGCGTGTCATATTCGAACGATACGATCGGCCCGTGTCGAAAACCTCGTCAATGCCCGAAGCCCGTGAGACGCTGTCAGCACGCGAAGCGGTGCGTATCGCGCTGTACGCCCAGGGGTTGAGAGGCCCTCGGCTTCGTGATGGAATTAAGGGTTTGGTACCCCAACTCCGAGGCATCCAGCTCGACACGATCTCGGTCCTCGCGCGCTCGCACGAACTCGTCGCCTACGCCCGCTTAGGCGCAGTCCCACGCAAGATGATTGAAGCGACCTACTGGGGACCTCGGGCCGAGACATTCGAATACTGGTCCCACGCCGCGTGCGTGTTGCCCTTGGAGATGTGGCCCGCTTTTACGGCGCAGCGTCGTAGACGGACCGAACGTGGATTTCGTTGGCATCAATTGGAAGACCAACGACGAAGTTGTGCCAACGTCGTGCAGCGCCTTCGAGACGAAGGCCCACTCTCGTCACGAGAGCTCGGTGGCGCCAAGAAGGGTGGCGAGTGGTGGGACTGGTCCGAAGTCAAGATCGCCGTCGAGTGGCTCCTCGACATGGGCACGGTCGTCTGTCGCGAGCGACGCGGCTTCGAACGCGTTTACGACTTAGCTGAGCGAGCGATACCGTCATTACTTCGCGATCAAGTGTTCGACGATGAGTCTTGCGCTCGGGTGCTCGTAGAGTCGGCGGCGCGCGCGATGGGGGTCGCCACGGCCAAGGACCTCGCGGCGTACCACGGGTTCCCCGTGAACACCGTCCGCTCAGTATTAGCGTCCACGACACTTCGTCCCGTGAAGGTAGAAGGATGGCGCGACATCGCCTATCTCTCCGAGAACGCCGAGGCGGGCCTGCAATCGAAACTTCGAAGTAGAAATGTTCTACTGTCCCCCTTCGACTCGCTGCTGTGGGATCGCGCTCGATTGGAGAGACTCTTTGAGGTCACTTACCGACTCGAAGCGTACGTACCGGCACCGAAGCGGGTCGTGGGCTACTTCGCGATGCCGGTTCTCTCCAACGAACGACTGGTCGGACTGGTCGACCCTAAACGCGATGGCCACACGCTGCACGCGCGTCACGTCGTCGTTTACCGGGCCGGTGCGGTCGACCACATTGCGTCAGCACTGCGCGAGGCGGCGACGTGGGTAGATTGCGACAACATTTCCATCGGTCGCGTGACGCCAACGGAACTCTCGAGCGCGTTAGAAACTTCGTTGAACATTTCGTAGTGAGCCGCTGTTCATGGCTTGGCGCGTCGCGACGTCAAACGAATGAGCGGATCGCACTGAGAGTGCCACCATGATTCGAAACGATGCCTAGGTCGCGAACGTACGCGACGTCTCCGTTGTTCGGACGCACCTCGCCTACTGTGGAGCAGTGAAAAAGAAGTTAGCCCTCGTGCAACTGTTCAAACACCGAGAACCGGCCCTCTTGGTGTCGGGACAGACCGTCTCTAACTTCGGCGACGGCGTCGCGCTCGTGGCACTCACTCTTCTGGTGCTCGAGACAACTCATCACAGCGTTACCAAGCTCGCCTGGTTCGCCGCGGCCCGCATGACCCCGCTCGTAATCTTCTTGTTGATCGGTGGAGCGATCGTCGACCGATTTTCTCGACGACTGCTACTCCTCATCTCCGACGGAGCACGCGCAGTGCTTACCGCGGCGCTCGTCATCATGATCGCCACGGGTGCCTTGAGATACTGGGAACTGATCATTTTCTCGATCCTCTTCGGGTCCTTTGACGCGGTCTTTTACCCCGCGATCTCTGCGCTGACGCCAGAAATCGTTCCCGAAGATCTCTTGCCGGCCATGAACGCCGTTCGTCCGCTTTCGAACAACCTGATGGGCGGAATGCTGGGTCCCGCCGTCGGTGGTTTCCTCGCCGCCTTCAGCACCAGCTTGGCGATGGGCGTTGACTGCGCCACCTTTGTCGTGAGTTTCTTGGCCCTGTCGTTCATGAAACCCACGCCTCGACCTAATCGCGACGTTGCGAATTCGATGCTCGACGACATCAAAGAAGGCATTCGATACGTTCGCCAAACTAGATGGCTTTGGACGACCCTCGTCGCCGTCGCCATGGTCAACGCCTTCCTCTTCAGCCCGATGTTCGTGCTCCTTCCGTATTTCTTGCTCTACAAGTTGCACTACGCCAAGTACTACCTGGGTTTCTTCGGCGCGGCGTCGGGCGCGGCGGGGGCCCTCGGTGGACTCATCGCGGCCAACATTGGCTCGCCGAAGCGCCGGATACGAATCATGTGGGTCTACTGGACGATCGGCACTCTGTCGGCTCTCGTCATTGGCATCGCGACGAACTTCTGGGAAATAATCATCTTCCCGATCGTGGCCTCGCCCATGATGATCTTTGGCAACGTGATCTGGGAGTCGATGATGCAAAGTGAAGTGCCGCGCGAACTACTGGGCCGGGCGAGCTCCGTTGACTGGTTCGTCTCGCTCGGTATCGCTCCCCTGGGACTAGTCATCGCGGGCGAAGTCGCCAACTACGTGGGCGTTCGAACCTACTTCGTCGCCTTCTGCGTGATCTGCGTGTTACCGGGTCTGTACATCCTCAAGTCAAAACGCATCAATGAGATTGACAAGAAACGCGTTAACCCAGCGCCAACTGCGGTGCTGTAGCGAGCGAGAGCCCGACAACCCGCGAGCCCTTTCGCGCACCGCTCGGGTAGATCAGCTCGGGACGAAACGATCGGCCCTTCGCCTCGCCCACTCGTCCGCCTCGTACTTCCACCCACTCTTCTCCGGTCGCTTCGTTCAGAACGTGGGCCACGAAGGTCCACGTGTGACGCAGTTCCTTCGGGCTACTGACGACGACGTGATCGCCGAAACGCACGCCGTGCCACGCGTTGGTGCGCACGATCTGGCCGCGGCGGGTTACCGACGTATCACGGGGCATCTCTCCATTGTTACCCAATGAAACCCTGAGTTACGTCACAGTGCTGACGTAGCGTGGCGCCATGGCCTTTGATCAACCGTTGCCCAAGTCACTCTCGCCCTCGCGCCTCTCCGACTTTCAAACCTGTCCCCGTCGCTACCAACACGGTTCGATCGAACGCTTGCCGCAACCCGCCTCGTACGCCTCGGCGAAGGGCCGATTTATTCACTACGTCTTCGAGCACCTCTTCTTGTTGGAAGGTGACCAACGCACCATCAACAGGGCCCGCGAGTACATTACGCCGGCCATCGACGAAATTCTCACTGACGACGTTCGCCGGGACATTGGTTTCGACGAGGCCATGTTGGCCAAGCTCCTCGTTGAGAGCGACGCCATCCTTCTGCGTTACTTCGAAATGGAGGATCCAACCACGGTGACGAGCGAAGGCGTCGAACTGCGACTCGGCGTGGACGTGAACGGCGCGCCGCTCTACGGTATTCTCGACCGTTTAGATCGCGACCCCGACGGTTCACTCACGATCGTGGACTACAAGACCGGCGCCCTGCCAAATCGCAACTACGACAGTAAGACATTTGCGAACACCGAACTCTACGCGGCGCTCTGTGAGGCCAAGCTGGGCGAGCGGCCATCGACCATCCGCCTGATGTACGTCGCCCACGGCCAGTCGATTGAGCGCTCCGTCACCGACGTCGTTGTCAAAGCGCGCGCGAGTGCCGCCGCCAGCGCGTGGACGAAGATCAACCGCTACTACGAAGACGGCGATTTTCCGGCGACGCCCTCGTCGAACGCCTGTCGTTTCTGCGCTTTCAAGGACCTCTGTCGCAGTCAAGGTGTGCCAGTACCGGCGTGGTAGTTCCTAGGCTGTCGGGGTGCTTAAATTCCAACTCTCCTACGACTACCGCTGCCCGTTCGCGAAGAACCTTCACCTTCACCTGGTGGCGGCCCTACGAGCGGGCGCCGACTTTGACGTGAACTTCGTGCCCTGGACGATGAGCCAGGGCTACAAAGCCGACGGCGCCCCGGACGTGTGGGACGACCCCACGCGCGACGAGGAACTCCTGGCGCTCGCCGCGAGCATCTCCATTCGCGATTTTCAACCCGAGTTCTTCCTCGACGCGCACGAGGCACTGTTTCGCGCCCGTCACGAGGGCGCCGTCCGACTGGTCACGGTGGAAGAGATCAGCGACGTCCTCTCTTCCACCGGCGTCGATCTCGTGCAGGTCTGGGCCGACGTGGAATCACGACGTCCCCACAAGGTCATCGGCGAGAGCTTTCGAGAGTGCGATCGATACGAGGCCTTCGGCGTGCCCACGTTCGTGGTCGGCGACGACGCGACGTTCGTGCGCTACATGACGACGCCCAACGATCATCCCGAAGAGTCGATCGCCGTGATCGAGTCACTGGTCAACCTGATCGCTAACGAGAGCGCGCTCAATGAGTTCAAGCACACCAAAGTGGCGATGTAGGCCTAGATTAGGCGAAAGACGAGCTCCACGAGCGCTAGTACCCCAAGGACGAGTGCCGGCGCGAAGTACTTCGCGGCGTCGCGCTTTCGAAGGTGCGCCACGACCACCAGGGCCATCATCACGCCGAGACCGCCGGCTCCGATCTCGTTCACGATCGCTAGAGGTGATGAGCGCTTCGCGGCGAGGCCGATCAACAACGCAATCCCGCCGAGCACTTCGACGCCGCCCATACGTTGATAGTCCCGCTTCGTGATGCCCAAACGATCGGCCGCCTTGGACATCGCGGGATTGAAAACGATCTTTTGGACGCCGGCCGAACCAAAGGCGAGAAAGAGCCCGATAGAAAGTAGGGAAGCGACAACTGACATATTTATTTACACCTCGCTAGGAAGACACATTAACGGCGCGACGAAATCTACTGCGGATACTTCGAGTTCAGGCGTTGTGTTCGTAGTCGTGCAGCACCTCGAGAGCGCCTTCTCGTTCACCACTCGTGCCCGACGGCGCGCCCGAGAACTCTGTGACACCGGCTTCGGCCAACCCGTGGAGCTGTTCGAGCACGTGCTCTTTTGATCCGAGCAGCGCGACGTCGGCCGGTTCCTTGGCCCCTTCGCGTTCCAACATCGCCGCATAACTCGGCAGTGTCGCGTAGATCGCGTACTCGGTGTTGAGACGTTCGCGCGCGCCGGCGATATCGGACGTCACGGTGATCGGCAACGCGCAGACCACGCGCGGCGCGGGGCGACCGGCTTGGGCGGCGGCGTCACGAATCGTGGGCACGATGTGCGCCGCGATCGTCTTGGGCCCGGTCATCCATAGAACGGTGCCGTCCGCGAGCGTGCCGGCGAGCTTGAGCATCTTGGGACCGAGCGCCGCGATCAACAGACTCGGCGTGGCCACCACCCTGGGTCCCAGGGGGCTCATGGTGACGGCCCTTACCCGCTCTCCCTGGACGTTCACCTTCTCTCCGCGCAGCATCGGGGCGAGCGCGTCGAGGTACTCACGCATGTACTTGGCGGGACGCTCGAAGGAGATGCCCCACAGGCCCTCCACGACGACCTGGTGCGAGAGGCCAACGCCGAGCGAGAGATGGCCGCCGATCGCCTCTTGTACGGTGCGGGCCTGCGCCGCGAGCATCGAGGGGTGGCGGGGCTGGATCGGAACGACCGACGTTCCCAGATCGAGGTCGCGCAGTTCGTGGCCCACGAGCGCGAGCGCCGTCAACGTGTCCGGCCCAAAGATCTGTGATGACCAGAGACTGCGAAATCCCCGATCGTGAAGGCGCGTCGCGCGTTCGATCGTCTTGTCGATGGGTCCATCGGTGTCCAGTCCCAGTGCAATGCGCATTCTCGACGCCCTTTCAAGACCACTAGCGTTTCCTTCGTGTCTAGCGCCACCAAACCTACCGTCTCAGAACGAGTCGGCGTCGTGGGCGCCGGACAGCTCGCCCGCATGATGGGTGAAGCCGCGCGCGACGTGGGCGTCACCATCACCCTCCTCGCGAACGCACCCGACGACAGCGCGGTGGCGACGTGCTCGACGGTCCTCGTGGGCGCGGCCAACGACGAGTTGGCCCTGCGCGAACTTGCAAGTGTGGTCGACGTCATCACCTTTGACCACGAACTCGTGGATCTCGAAGTGCTCGAAAAACTCGAAGCCGAGGGCGTTATCCTTCGTCCGAGTAGCGAGGCGCTGCGCTACGCGGTCGACAAGGCCTTTCAACGCCAAGCCCTTGAAGCGGCCGGCATCGCCGTACCGCGCTTTCTCGTCGTCCGCTCGTCCACCGACGAGCGGTTGGCGTCGTTCCTCGACGAACTCGCTTCGCCACCCGTCGTCAAAGCGGCTCGCGGCGGATACGACGGCCGGGGCGTGGCCTTTCCGTCGAACCGTGACGAGACACTCGAGGTGATCGACGAGATGAGTCGTGCGGGCGACGTCGTCGTCGAAGAACATCTCCAACTTACGGAAGAAGTCGCCCAACTCGTGGTCCGCTCGGTCGACGGGTCCGTAGTTTTCTACCCGGTGGTGTCGACGGTGCAGCGCGACGGCATGTGCGTCGAAGTTCACTATCCCAGCGACCTCGACGAAAAGGCTACGGACCAAGCCTTCCACCTCAGTGAAAGCGTCGCGTCGTTGATTAGAGGGGTCGGTGTCATGGCGATTGAGTACTTCGTCACCGACGGCGGAGTCTTCGTCAACGAGGTGGCGCTGCGTCCGCACAACAGCGGACACTGGACCATCGAGGGGACGCTCACGAGTCAGTTCGCCCAGCACCTGCGGGCCGTAAGTGGTCAACCCCTGGCGAGTGCGACGCCCCTGACGAGTCACGCCACCATGGTGAACGTCGTGGGCGCTGACCTCCCGGGCTCGCTCGACGCGGCCCGCAGCGTGCGGGACACGTTCGTGCACGACTACGGCAAATCGTGGCGACCGGGGCGAAAACTCGGCCACGTCACCGCGCTCGGTGACGAACCCGTGAGTCCTCACGTGAGAGCATGGAGCAGTGCCCGCGCGTACGGCACCGTGACCCGGGAGGCGTAGTGCAACCAGTCGTGGGGATCGTGATGGGTTCCTCGTCGGACCTTGAGGTGATGAACGACGCCGCCGCGATCCTTGATCGCTTCAAGGTCAACTACGAACTTCACGTGGTGTCGGCGCACCGCACGCCCGAAGCGATGCTCGAGTACGCCAAGAACGCGCGCGGACGCGGTCTTAGGGTTCTTATCGCCGGCGCCGGCGGCGCGGCGCACTTGCCCGGCATGCTCGCGGCCGTGACGACGCTACCGGTGATCGGCGTGCCGGTCGCGCTCGCTCGCCTCGACGGCTTGGACTCCCTGCTCTCCATTGTCCAGATGCCTCGGGGCGTTCCGGTGGCGACCGTCGCGATTAATGGCGCCACCAACGCGGGACTGTTGGCGCTGCGCGTACTGGCTTCGTCGAACGACGCGCTCGGCGATGAACTCGAGTCGTACCGCCGGGAACTAGGCGCCGAGGCGAGAGCGCAGGACAAAGATTTACCAAGAAATTAGAAATGCGACTCGGCCTTGCCTGATGAGTGTTGACGTCTCTATCGTTGTTTCGCTCTAGTCTGGACGAGTAACAAAAGGAGGCCCACGTGGGCATTATGAAGCGCGTACAGACGATTTTCCAGGCCAAGGCCAACGACGCCCTTAACAAGGCCGAAGATCCACGTCAGACCCTCGACCTCTCGTACGAACAGCAACTCGAGAACGTCACCAAGGTCAAGCGCGCCGTGGCCGACGTCGCCACCGCCCGCAAGCGCGTCGAGATCCAGGCCGAACAGCTCAAGAGCCAGGGCGACAAACTCGCCGACCAGGCCAAGGCCGCGCTCGCCCAGGGCAACGAGCCACTCGCTCGCGAGGCCCTCACCCGACGCGAGGCCATCGCGGGACAGTTGAAGGACCTCGAAGTCCAACACGCGTCGATCGACGAGCAGCAGCAGAAACTCGAAGCCACCGCCGCCAAGCTCCAGAGCGAGGTCGAAGCCTTCCGCACGAAGAAAGAGACCATCAAGGCCTCCTACACGGCCGCCGAAGCTTCCGCCCACGTCAACGAAGCCGTCAGTGGTATCTCCACGTCGATGGGAGACGCGGGCGCGGCCATGCAACGAGCCCAGGACAAGGTCGCCGAAATGCAAGCCCGCAGTGGCGCGCTCGACGAACTTCTCGCCTCCGGCGCCCTGACCGACCTCACGAGCACGAACGACGACATCCAGGCGCAACTCGACAAGGCCTCGTCGACGTCGGACATTGACGCCCAACTCGCCGCGCTCAAGGCCAACGGCACGACGAGCGAACTGCCCGCCGGCACGAGTAACGCGCCAACTGAAACACCCACCAGCGAAGGAAGCTAATCGTGGCCAAAACCAAGATCGAAACCGACCACAAGCTGAACGTTCGAATGTTCATCACGGGCGCCGCGCTCGTGGCGCTCTACGCGATCATCGTCTCGGTCATGTTGAGCCTTGGTGTGTCCACCGTGTTGGTCATCGTGATCGCGGCCGGACTGATCTTCTCGCAGTACTACTTTTCGGACAAGATCGCGATGTTCTCGATGCACGCCCACGAGGTCACGGCGCAGCAAGAGCCGCGTCTGCACGAGATCGTCGATCGACTGTGCCTTCTCGCCAACATGAAGAAGCCCCGGGTCGGCGTGTCGGAGATGGACATGCCCAACGCGTTCGCCACTGGTCGTAGCCCCAGCCACGCCGTGATCTGCGCGACGCGTGGTTTGATGCAGCGACTCAACGACGAGGAACTCGAGGCCGTCCTCGCGCACGAACTCAGTCACGTCGCGCACCGCGACGTCGCGATCATGACCATTGCCTCCGGAGTAGGAATGTTGGCCGGACTGGTGAGCCGCATTGCCATGTTCGGCGCGATGTTCGGAGGTCGAGGCGGCGGCCGTGGTCGCGGAGGGCAGAATATTGTGCTCTTAGAGATGGCCACGATGCTCGTTTCGATCGTCATCTACGTGATCGCCTACCTCTTGACGATGGCGCTCTCTCGCTACCGTGAACTAGCGGCCGACCGTTCGGGCGCCATTCTTATCGGCAAGCCCAGCGTCCTCGCGGCGGCGCTCGTGCATATCACGGGCGACATTGGAAAGATTCCCCGCACCGATCTTCGTAAGTCCGAAGCTATGAACGCGTTCTTCTTCGCGCCGGCCCTCGCCGGCGGTACCGCCGCCAACCTCTTTTCATCGCACCCGTCGTTAGAGAAGCGTCTCGACCAGTTGAACAAGCTCGAAAAGGAACTCAACGGCTAGTGGGACTGCGCGACGCGCTGTTTGGTCGTACCAAACAAGTAGCTCCTAATCTCGACAATCTCTTCGCGCTGCCCACGGCAGCCCTGACGCTCGAGAGCGAACTCGACCTCGTCAGTTCTGGGCAGGCGGGACTCTGCTTCAAGGGTGGCAGCGGCGAAAGCACGATCACCACCGACGACGACATCAAGCAGTTGCTGGACTTTGACGAGACCACGAACAAAGTCACCCTCACCAAAGACGATCTCGGCTTCGAGTGGCTCGTCGTCACCGATCCCGATTTCGAAGCACTGGTCACGCGCGTGCACGCGGCTAACACCTCAATGGTCGAACACGGCCTCGGTCCGCGACTCTTGTGCGCCGTCTTTGGCTTCGTCGCGAAGACCCCTCCCGGCGAGGGATCGGTGCGCATGGTCTATCTCTTAAAACAGGGCACGTTCTACCCGTTTGCTCCGACCGGTCCGTCGCAGCGCAATAACGAACTCGAACTCCGAGTGAAGTCCTTTCTGGGCACTGACCTTCCCATCGAAAAGGATCTCTCGCGCTGGATGGCGTTGTGGAATCTGCCGGTGAATTAGTCACCGCAACGAACGTCGCGCGCCAGTAGGTCAGCGCGTCCGTGATCTAAGAGAGGTCTTGATCGCCGTCGTTTCACCCGCTCGCCAACCTCGGGTGGGTCGTTACGGCTTGTCTCGTGCACCCCTTGAGGCTGCCTTCCACTGTTTGCGCTGGGCCGCCATCGCCGCTGGATCGCGTAATCGCTCATAGTGGTCAAGTTCTCGTCGCATACGACGCCAAGTGTCGAGACGTTGGGCCGAGAGGTTGCCCGACTCCACTGCAACCTCCACCGCACAACCGTCGTCACCGTCGTGCCTGCAGTTTCGAAATCGACATTGACTAGTAAGTTCGTCGATGTCTTCGAACATCTGACTCAAGCTCTCCTCGTCGACCATGACGTCGAGCAGCCGTATTCCCGGAATGTCGAGCAGAACCCCTCCGGACTTCAAGCGATAGAGCTTGCGCGTGGTCGTGGCGTGGCGGCCTTCGCCACTTCGTCCGACGGTGCGCGTTAGCTCCGAACTTCCCTCAAGAGCATTCAAGAGTGAGGTTTTGCCCGCGCCGGACGCGCCAAGCATCACCGCCGTTACACCCTCACCGAGGTAGCCACCAAGGGTTTCAATACCCACACCGTTAACCGCACTCGTCATCAAAACGTCGACGCCGGGAAGTTCGGCTTCGATGTCAATTTCAAAGGACGATACGTTGCTCACGCCATCGACCTTGGTCACGACCACCAACGGACGAGCGCCGCTATCCCAGACCATGATGGACAGTCGCTCGAGCAGGCGAACATTCAGCGCCAGATCGATGGGCACCACAATCAGAACGAGATCCACGTTCGCCGCGAGAATTTGAACGTCGCGGCCGTTCGGGTGGGGACGGCGTAACTCGCTTCTTCGAGGCAACACCTTGACGATACGGTCCTCGCGAACGACAACCCAATCCCCCGCGACCGGAATGAGTTTCAAGTTCGCTCCGAGTTCACAACGAGCATCCACCTCGAGACCATCGCTCCCGACCCAAATGACGTCAGCACTGGCCCCGTGAGAGATAACGACCCGGCCGACGTCCATCCCGGCGCCCCCGTCGAGGTTGTCGAGTTCCGTCAATCCCAGTTTCTGAAGTATTGGATTCATCGCTTCTGATTCTGACAACGATTCTGTTGAAACGGCCGAGTTTCTTGGAGAACTTGAGACCGAGGGGCGAACGGAGTGCTCCTCACCACTTCTCGGCAATTGCAACCTTGGATCACTGACTCATCCCTTCGTGAACGCCGATCGTAAACCCGATACCACGGCGGCGCACTCGTCGTTCGCCTTTCGCTGCGGTAACACGTAGAAGTAAAGGGACAACGCCAGGCACTTCCCTTCGGACGTCAAACACGGAATGAAACCACCTTCTTACTTTCTTCATGCGAAACGCTCATGAAGATGAACTTTAATGTTGCAATATCCTCGTCGCGACGAAAGCACCTGACGCTCGAGAAGGAAGTCCGCCGGTGTAAGTTAACTTCTAGAACGTTGTTACGAGGCGTGAGCGCATTGGAGAAAGTTGTGGATCAGTTCTTGGAGAGTCCAATCGACGAAACTTTTGTACCCAATGAGTTCACCGATGAGGAGTTGACCAGTCTCGCGCTGGCGGCTAACTCAAATGCCCCCATTGACGCCGACGCTGTCCCGTGGAACTGGGGCTTTGGTTTCGAGCGAAGCCTGCTACCGGATTGGTACATGCCGCGCGCCATCGCCACGGGGCGCGGAAGGGGAACGAAAGTCGTCGTGGGCACGCTCGTCGCGGGTCTACTCATCATTGGCGCGTTCGGACTTTGCATTACGTCCGGGTTCCTGTCACTGGCCTAGACCAATCCGCAATATCTCGGACGAGTTGCGGGCGTTTGACTGGCGCTAGGACTTCTTCGAGTTAGGGATGCGTCATCTCGTCGGGTACGACTGCGGCGTCAAAGTCTTCGGCGCTTAAGAATCCCAGCGAGAGCGCCGCTTCGCGAAGGGTCGAACGCTCCTGGTGCGCCTTCTTCGCGACCTGCGCTGCTTTGTCGTAGCCAATTATTGGATTGAGCGCGGTCACCAGCATCAGCGAGTTGTTGAGGTGATTTTGAATCTGCTCATAGTCCGGCAATAGTCCTTCAACACAGAACTCACGAAACCGGTCGCACGCGTCGCTGAGTAGATCTATGGAGTTACAGAAGTTGTAGATGATGACCGGCTTGCATACGTTCAATTCGAGATTGCCTCGGGAGCCACCGATGGCGACGGCGGTGTCATTACCAAAGACCTGAATACCCACCATGATCATCGCTTCGCACTGCGTGGGATTGACCTTGCCCGGCATGATGGAGCTGCCGGGCTCGTTTTCGGGAAGTTGCAGTTCACCCAGACCCGAGCGAGGCCCCGAGCCGAGCCAACGAAGATCGTCCGCAATCTTCGTCAGACTCGCCGCGAGCGTCTTCATGGCCCCGTGAGCGAAGACCAACGCGTCGTGCGCCGCGAGCGCGGCAAATTTGTTCGGCGCGGTCACGAAGGGCTTACCCGTTAACTCGGCGATCGCCGACGCGACGCGCTCGCCAAATTCGGGGTGCGTGTTGAGGCCCGTTCCTACCGCCGTGCCGCCGGCCGCGAGTTCGTACAGACCCGCGAGAACGAGACGCAGACGATCGAGATCAGCGTCGAGCTGCGCGACGTATCCCGAGAACTCTTGGCCCAACGTGAGAGGCACCGCGTCCATGAGATGGGTGCGACCAATCTTGGTGACGTTGGCATAAGACTTCGCCTTCTCATCAAGGGCGTCACGAAGTCGCGTCACTGACGGCACCAGTCGATCGGTGATCTCCAGTACCGCCGCGACGTGCATCGCCGTTGGAAAGGTGTCGTTCGAGGACTGGGACATGTTCACGTCGTCATTCGGGTGAATGGGCACTTTGGAGCCGAGAACGCCACCCGCGAATTCGATGGCGCGATTCGAAATCACCTCGTTGACGTTCATGTTCGTCTGGGTGCCCGATCCGGTCTGCCAGATTCGAAGCGGAAACTCTCCCGCCAATGTGCCGTCAACGATTTCTTTCGCGGCTCGCTCGATGAGTGAGGCTTTCTCTGCGTCGAGCTTGCCAAGTTCGTGATTTACTTTCGCCGAAGCAAGTTTCAATATCCCAAAGGCGCGAATGACGGCCGTCGGCATGGTTTCGTCGCTGATCGCGAAGTGGTGCAGACTGCGCTCGGTCTGCGCCCCCCAGTAGTGATCGGCGGGAACCTCAATGGAACCCATGGAGTCGGACTCGACGCGCACGTTCGTCATCAGTTCACCTACTTCTTCTTTGTTTTCTTCGCAGTTTTCTTCGTTGTTATCTTCGCAGTTTTCTTCGTTGTTTTCTTCGCGGTCTTCTTCACCGGAGTCGACTTTTTCGTGGACGCGGCCCTCTTCGCTGGCGCCATTTTCTTTACCGATGGCGTCTTCTTTGACGGCGCGCTCGTAGTGCCGCCGTCGTAGAGCTTGATGCCGGTCGCCACGACTTTTCTCGCCGCGACGACGTCTTCGGCCCGTGGACCCTCTCCCGATCCCGGCACCTCCAGTAACAAGGGCAGGTTTCGAATCTTCGGGTGACCGACCAGTGGGGCGAGGCCCTTAGCGCCGATGGTTCCTTCGCCGATATTCGCGTGGCGATCGCGGTTCCCGCCAAGTTCAATCTTGGAGTCATTGAAGTGAAAACAACGCAGACGACTCATCCCCACGCGGTTGTCGATCTCCTTAATAAGCTTCTCCGCGCCAGCGACGCTGGAGTAGTCAAAGCCGCTCGCCCAGAGGTGCTGGGTGTCAATGCACAGGCCTAATCGATCGTCGCCGTTGCAGGCGTCGATTAAGAACTGGATCTCTTCGAGCGAGCGTCCGACGGTTCCACCAGCACCCGCCGCGTTCTCGATGAGTATGGGACAGTCGGCGACGCCCTCGGGCGCAGGGTCCGCTTCTGCGAGCGCACGTTCGAACGCGTCGGCGATTTGACGAACGACCTCGTCGAACCCGGCGCCCTTATGAGATCCGACGTGCAAGACCAGACCCGAAGAGCCCATACCCCGAGCGACCGAGAGATTGTGCGTGAGACACTCGACCGACTTTTCGAAGAGCTCGAGATCGGCCGAGGCCAAGTTAATGAGGTACGTCGCGTGACAAAAAGTGTCCGTGATCGTCGGATGCGTCGCCTGCGCTTCTCGATACGCGGTCAAGACCTCCGGCGCGTACTGCGAGGCCTTCCACATCCGTGGACTCTGGGTGAACACTTGAATGGAGGTAGCGCCAATCAGCACTCCGGCTTCGAGGGAAGAAATGAGCTTGCCGCCGCCGCGGACGTGCGCACCAATGTTCATTACAGTAAAACTAGTAGGCCCATAACAAACCAACGACAGGAGTGCCGTGACCGATACCTTTAGCCCCACCTCTCGGGCCATCTTCGCAAAGAACGTTCTCGCGCACGTCGCGAGTCTTGACGCGGACGGCGCACCGAACGTGACGCCGGTGTGGGTGGAGCTCGACGGCGAGGACATCGTGATCAACACCGCCCTCGGCCGTGCGAAGGCTCGCAACCTCGCGGCCGACGCGCGCGTCGCCGTGTCGCTCACCGACCCCGACGACCCCTACACCGTTATTGCCGTGCGCGGCACCGTGGTGGTCTTTACCACCGATGGCGCCGACGAGGTCATCGACCGCTTCGCGAAGAAGTACTTGAACGTCGACTCCTACCCCATGCGCCGAGAGGGCGAGATTCGCGTCACCGTCAAGATTCACCCCGATCGGATCTCGAGCCAACCGGCCTAACTCAGGCGAAGTAGGTCAGCTCGCCCGCATCGCTCGCCTCAACGTCGCGCTTCGAAAAGACGTCATCGCCGCTGACGAGGCGCTCGCCGTCGTAGCTCCACACCCTGATCGGTGCGGGCGGCGCCGGTCGGTTGTACGCGCCCACGATACTGGCGACGCCGTTCGTGAAGTTCACTTCGTCGTTCGTGAGAAGTGCTCGAAGAACGTCGGCGTGCTCGTGCGACTGTGAACTCGCTGCTACGACCACGTGACGAAGGGGCACGATCGCGGCCAGGGTCGCCACGTCACGGGCCGCCAGCTGCGCCGAATACTCCTTCGAGACCACGAGCCAGACACCAAAGTCCGCGGTAAGTCGATCGACCAACGACGCGGCGACCTCGACCGTGTCGGCGTCCGAGCATTGGAAGACAACAGTGTGGGCGTTCGCCACGCGTACGACCTCGTCGCGTTGGGCCCCGGCCGCGACGAGGTGGATCAACACCATTACGAGGGCTGGAGATCTTCCTTGGGCAGGCGTTCAATATTGACGTCGCGAAAGGTGAGGATGCGAACCGAAGGAACGAAGCGGGCCGCTCGGTACATGTCCCAGACCCACGCGTCGTGCAGGGTTACTTCGAGCAAGGTCGGCGTGGCATTCGAGCGAACTTCAATGGCGACGTCGTTGGCCAGATAGAAACGGCGATCGGTCTCGACGGCGAAGTCGAACATACCTACGACCGCTTTGTACTCCTGAACTAACGCGAGTTCAAGGGTCGACTCGTAGTCGTCAAGCTCTTCCTCGCCCACCAGCGACTACGCGCGCTCGTTGACGCGCAACTCCTTGATCTTGGCGGCCTTGCCGCGTAGTTCACGCAGGTAGTAGAGCTTGGCGCGACGCACGTCACCGTAGGACTCAACTTCGATTTTGGCGATCGTGGGGGTGTGCACCGGAAAAGTGCGCTCGACGCCCACGCCGAAACTGATCTTTCGCACGGTGAACGTCTCCTGGAGGCCCGAACCCTGGCGGCGAATTACGACGCCCTGGAAGACCTGGACGCGCTGACGGGAACCTTCAACGACGCGTACGTGCACCTTGAGGGTGTCGCCGGGGCGAAAGGCGGGGATGTCGTCGCGAAGCGAGTCGCGGTCGACGAGGTCAGTGGGGTTCATGAGAGCGGTCCCTTTCGGATCACAGGCTTTAGAAGTTTAGCCGTTCCGCTCTATCTCATCCAACGTCGGGAATTCTGCCAGTATCGCGCGGTCCTGCTCGCTGAGCCCGCCGCGACGCGTCATGAGGTCGGGTCGTCGCTCCATCGTGCGCCGCAACGCCTGCGCGTGGCGCCAACGCTCAATTTTCGCGTGGTCCCCCGAGAGCAGAATCGCGGGCACGTGCTCGCCACGAAGCTCGGCGGGCTTCGTGTACTGCGGGTACTCCAAGAGACCCTTGCTAAAGGATTCGTCGACGCTGGACTCGTCGTTGCCGAGGGCTCCGGGCAGTAGTCGCACCACCGACTCGATCACGCAGAGTGCCGCGAGCTCCCCCCCGGCCAAGACGAAGTCGCCCAGTGATAGTTCGTCATCCACGACCAGATCGAGGGCTCGCTGGTCGAATCCCTCATAGCGACCGCTCACTAGCGTGAAACCCGGTAGCTCGCTCAGTTCGCGTGCCACGCCGTGATTAAACACTCGTCCCGAAGGCGTGAGCGCGATGACCGGCCTCGCGAGATTCGTTACTGACTCAATGGTGGCGATGATGGGCTCGGCTCGCAGCACCATCCCCGCGCCACCGCCAAAGGGCGTGTCGTCCACGCTGCGGTGTACGTCCGTCGTCGCGTCGCGAAAGTCGTGAAGGTGCAGCTCCCACACGCCACGTTCCGCCGCTCGACCCAGGACTGACGTCGACGAGTAGTTGGCAACGGCGTCGGGAAAGAGCGTCAACACGTCCACGCGCAACGTCATTCGAAGAGTCCTTCGGGTGGATCGATCTCGACGCGTCGGTTTGCTTCCAGGGTGACGACGAAGGTCAGGGGCACGAGGGCGCCCGTGTCGAGCACCATGAGGTCACTCGCGGGATTCGCCTCCACGTCAACCACGACGCCTCGAAGAACGCCCGTCGTGTCCACGACTTCGGCGCCGAAGAGTTGATCGATCCAGATCACGCTGCCGTCGTGAATCCGAGGTGCCGACAGCACGACGCCGCGCCAACGATCAGCCTCTTCACGAGAGTCAATTCGATCGAAGCTCACGATGAAGCGAGCCTGGTGGGCCGCCGACGCGACGACGACAAGCGGTCCGCGCTCGGTCTCGAGGGTCACGCCCACGGCGAGGCGCACGACGCGATCACTCCAGAGATCAACTTGGACCTGGCCACGAAGACCGTGGGCCTTAACGATGCGCCCGACTTCGAGCGTGGCACGCTCGTCGGTCACGGTTAGTCGACGATGTCGACGGAGGTGGTGACGCCGTCACGCGCACCTGCGGCGCCCACCAGCGCGCGAATTGCCTGCGCGGTGCGACCGCGTCGACCAATGATGCGGCCCATGTCGTTCGGACCAACGCTGAGCGAGAGGATGACTTTTCCCTGACGCTCGTTGACCTCTACCGAGACGGCGTTGGGGTCTTCGGCGAGGGACTTCGCGATGAACTCCAGTGCGGCGGTCGCGGTCGCGGCCTTGTCGGCGTTACTCGCGTGGTCATCGACGTGGTTGCCCGCGTCGTTGCCGGCGTCGTCGAAGTCGTCCTCGTGGTCGTCGTCGATGGTGTTAACGTCGCCCACGACGTACTCGTCGTGCGCGTCGCTCACTGGGTAACCTTCGAGGCCTCGAACGCCTCTAGGGCGCCACTGACCTTTAAGAGCTTGGCGACGCGCTCGGTGGGCTGGGCGCCGTGCTGCAGCCAGTGCAGCACTTTGTCGTTGTCAATCTTGAGGACCATTTCGGGCTCGGCCGTGGAAATACCACGAGGCTGGTAAGTGCCCACGATCTCGAGGAAGGCCCCGGAACGGGCGCGACGACTCTCGGCGGCCACGACACGATAGGTGGGTTGCTTCTTCTTACCCATGCGCACCAAACGTAGTTTTACAGCCACAACGTAATTCCCTTCGAACCTGTTTGTTCCGAGTCGGAACGGGGCGATATACCCGAGCGTCCAAGTTTAGCGTTGTTTGGGAGGAGTAACCCTTCCGCCCTTCTTCTTCTTGTTTTTTCCTCCGCCCCCGCGAGGCGTCGTCGCGGCGCTCGCCATTCCCGCACCGAGTGCTTCAAATCCCGCCGGCAGCTGCTCACTTCGCGACGCGCCTCTTGCGGCTAGTCCCGCCATGCGTCCGAGGCCGCCGGGCATTGACGGCGTTGGTCCGTTGCCCATCTGGCGCATCATCTTTTTCATCTCGTTGAACTGCTTCAGTAGTTGGTTGACGGCACTAACGCTCGTCGCCGAACCTTTCGCGATGCGTGTGCGTCTCGAGCCATCGATGACGTTGGGATCGCGACGCTCCTTGGGCGTCATCGAACGAACGATCGCTTCGACCCGGTTGAGTTCACCCTCATCGACGTTGCTCGCCGCGGTGCGCATCTCCTTGGTGACCCCGGGCATCAACTTCATGATGCCGCCGAGCGAACCCATCTTTCGCACTTGAGCGAGTTGCGCGAGGAAGTCGTCCAACGTGAACGTCCCGCTCATCATGCGCCCCGCGGACTCGGCCACGACGTCGGCGTCCATCGTGCGTTCAGCCTGTTCAATCAGCGAGAGCACGTCACCCATGCCCAGGATGCGCGACGCCATCCGTTCGGGGTAGAAGAGGTCGAAGTCGGCGATCTTTTCTCCGGTTGACGCAAAGACGACCGGGCGTCCGACGACGCCGCGCGCGGAAAGCACCGCGCCGCCTCGAGCGTCGTAGTCGAGCTTGGTGACGATGAGCCCCGAGAGTTCGAGAGTTTCGTGGAATCTCTGTGCGGTGTGCACGGCGTCTTGGCCGGTCACGGCGTCAATGACCAAGAAGGTGTAGTCCGGCGACGTGATGTCGGCAATCGCTCGCACCTCGTCCATCAACGCTTCATCGATGGCGAGCCGTCCGGCGGTGTCGATGATAACGACGTCGCGACCAAGTCGCGTCGCTTCGGCGAGACCCTTGCGCGCCACGTCGAGGGGGCTCGAAGGCTCGGAGTACACGTCGACGCCTACCTGTTGGGCGAGCACCCGTAACTGTTCCACGGCCGCCGGGCGTTGCAAGTCGGCCGCGATGAGGTAGGGCTGGCGACCTTGTTGCTTGAACCACGCGGCGAGCTTCGCCGTCGCCGTAGTCTTACCGGCACCCTGGAGACCGGCGAGGAGCACGACCGTCGGAGGCTTCGAGGCGTACGTGATCTTGAGCGGCGTCGCGCCGAGCACTTCGATGAGTTGCTCGTGGACCGCTTTGATGACCTGTTGACCTGGCGTGAGGCTCTGGGCCAGTGCTTCGCCGCTCAGTCGTTCACGCACCGCGTCGACGAACGCGCGCACCACGCCCAGTTCCACGTCCGCTTCGAGCAGGGCCGAACGAACGTCACTGAGGGCCTCGTCCAGATCGGCGTCACTGAGACGACCACGCGAGCGCAACGAAGTGCTGAGTCGATCCAGGCGTTCGCTGAGGGCGTCAAACATGATTAAAGAAGGCTAGCGTCACGCCCCGAGGAGTGAGTCGACGAAGGCGTCGGGCTCGAAGACAATGAGGTCGTCGACGCCCTCACCCACGCCCACGAACTTGACCGGAATTGCGAGGTCCCGTTCAATCGCGACCACGATGCCCCCGCGCGCGGTGCCGTCAAGTTTCGTCAACACGATGCCCGTCACGCCCGAAGCCGCCAAGAACTCACGAGCTTGACTGAGAGCGTTTTGACCAGTGGTGGCGTCAAGGACCAAGAGTGTCTCCACCACTTGTCCCGGCGCTCTATCCGCGACACGGCGAACCTTGGAGAGTTCGTCCAGCAAGTTCGTGCTGTTCGCGCGCCGGCCCGCGGTGTCGGCGAGTACGAGATCGAGGCCGCGCGCGCTTGCCCGGCCAATAGCGTCGTGCACTACTGATCCGGGGTCGGCGCCTTCGTTCGCGCGCACGATATCCGAGCCCGTTCGGGTGGCCCACTGCTCGAGTTGGTCGGCCGCGGCCGCGCGAAACGTGTCGCCCGCGGCGAGCATCACGGCGCGACCTTCGTCGTGGTGACGTTTGGCAAGTTTGCCGATCGTCGTGGTCTTGCCAACGCCGTTCACGCCAACGAAGAGCCAAACGGGCACGCGACCGGCGTCGGCCCTGGTCGTCGTCGAACGCTCCGCCGTGAAAGAGTTGAGGAGAATCTCCCGCAACGCCGCGACAACCCCGTCCGGCGCGCCCTTCGCTCTCAGTTCTTCGAGCACCGTACTCGTCGTCGTGACCCCGACGTCACTTCGAAGGAGGACTTCTTCAACAACTTCAAGTTGATCGGCGCTGAGTTCACCAGTCCCCGAGATCGAACGCACTCGATCGAAGACCCCTCTTGACGAAGCGAGTCGATCGTCCAAAGTGAACTCGTCGCTGATTGACGGTATCGGCGCCGTTTTGGTCACCAAGAGGTCGGGCATGGCGGCTCGTGTTGGCGCGACCAACGACGGCGCTACTCGCCGGCGGCGACGGCGCCACACGATAGTTCCGACCGCGAGCACCACCACAATCGCCAGTGCGACGTAGAGCACGATCACGCCGTTTCGACTTCTCTCTCACGATTCACGCGCTGACTGACGACCTTGGATGACGCGCCGGGCACCATCGTCACGCCGTAGAGGGCGTCGGCCGCTTCCATAGTGCGCTTTTGGTGGGTCACGATGAGCAACTGCGCCTCTTCACGAAACTCGTCGACGAGACTCAAAAATCGCTGCAGGTTGACGTCGTCGAGGGCCGCTTCCACTTCGTCCATGAGATAAAAGGGCGAGGGACGAGATCGAAACACGGCAAAGAGAAAGGCCAACGCAGCCATGGAACGTTCGCCTCCGGAGAGAAGTGAGATGCGACGAACGTTTCGACCCATGGGTCGAACCTCGATCTCGACGCCCGTGTTCAAGGGATCCTCGGGCTCGCTCATGTTGAGTCGACCCTGCCCGCCAGGAAAGAGCATGGCGATGAGCGACGAGAAGTGTTCGTTCACGTCGGCAAAGGCCGTCGTGAAGGTTTGCATGATCTCTTCGTCGAGGGCGCGCAGGACCTCTTGGAGCTCGCGGCGAGCGTGGCGCACGTCGCTAACCTGCGCGTCAAGGTCTTTGTAACGATCTTCGAGCGCCGCCAACTCTTCTAGGGCGAGCGGGTTGATGGGTCCGAGTGAGGTGATGCGCGCCTCGAGTTCACCGACGCGCGTCTCCAGGGTCCCGCCCTCGGATAGTTCAATAAGTGGCGCCGGCCCCATCTCGTGTGGTTCGACACCCAGGTCGCGGCGAACGATCTCGTGGACGTTGGTAACCTTCACCGCGAGTTCGGCCTGTTCGATTTCGTGTCGCCGCATGATCTCGCCAAGTTCGCTCAAACGAGAATCGGCGTCGTGGCGCGCTCGACGCACTTCTTCAATCATCTCGGCGCTCGCGCGCGTCGCTTCGAGCTGCTCGCGGTAGCTCGAATCCAGGGCCTCTTGGGCGACGCGGATCTCGTCTGCGGCTCTTTGGACGAGAATGGCGAGGCGTCCGAGCACCTCGCGGTCAAACTCGAGCGTCTGACGTTTCGTGGCGGCTTCCAGTCGCTCGCCCGTACGCCCTTCGAGGCGTTGTTCAATTTCACCCTGTCGTTGCTCGATGATCCGGCGTCGCTCCGCGAACTCCGCTTCGCGACGCGAGAGCGCCGTGGCCTCCTCGTCGACCGCGCGGCGATTCGTCTCGAGGGTCGCCTTGGCTTCCGTGCGACGACGTTCGCGATCGGCACCGTCGTGGACCGTCAGTTCGAGCGTCGGCAACTGCTCGCGCAACGCCAACAAGTCAACGTCGACCGTGAGAATCTGAACGGCCACGTCCTCCACGTCGCCGCTGCGTGTGTCGATCGTCTCGACCAGTTCGTCACCTTCGATCGAGAGGCGTTCAATCTCTCCGAGGAGGCGCTCGTCTTCACTTCGTGCCTGGGCGAGTGACGACGTGGCGAGATTAAATCGCTGCAACGCTTCGCCCAACGCCTTGTCGGCCCCGACGAGTCGTTGACGCAGAGGACCGAGTTCGCGGCTGGCAATTTCGGCCTCCTCTCGAGATTGATCGACCGCGGACCTTGTGACCATGGCGAGACCCGACGCCACTCGCCAACCCGACGACGCGAAACGGTCACCTTCCAGGGTCACGACGACGAGGTCCGGGTTGGCGATCGCCACCTCCATGCCCGACTCCCAGTCGCTCGCGAGAAAGGCCCTTGCGAATAACGCGTCGAGGACACGACTGACGTGCTCGGGGGCGTCACGATGAGCCCGCACCACACTGCGTAACGCCCGGGTACCCTCGGGCGTCGCCAGCGCGGTGACGTCACGTTCAGTGACGGGCAAGATGAGTCCCACTCCCCCTTCGCGCCGCAGCGCCGTTAGGGCGGCTCTCGCGGAGCGACGTCCGTCAACGACCATCGCACCAACGGAGGCTCCCGCGGCCGATTCCACCGCGCGTTCGCATCCCGCGTCCACTTCAATCAGGTCGAGAAACGACCCGAGCACGCCTTCGAGATCGCCAAGAATGGCCCGACCACCGGCCCCCGAGAGTTCGTCGAGTGCTCTTGCGAGGGTCAGGGCGCGCGCTTGGGTGCTCGATGCCAAGTCGGCCCCGTTGCGCAGCGCGACGTCAGACTGTCGGCGTTCGCCCTGGGCGTGTTCGGCCGCCTTCTCTGACTCGGCGGACTCTCTTTGTGCCTCTTCGAGCGCGTTCGCGGCGCGGACCTTTTCCTTCACGACCTGCTCGTGGCCGGCGGTAACTTCACTACTGCGCAGTCGAGCGGCGGCGAGTCGGGTGCTGGCGCGTCGTTCGCTCTCCTGAAGTGAAGCGAGCGAGCGCTCGAGCAAGGCGATCTGGCCACGCGCGTTCGCGAGCGCCGCATCGTCGCTCTCGGCCGACGACGATGCCCACGTCGCTTCGAAGTCCGCCGCGACGTCTTCGAAGAGTCGACGCGATTCGCTGAGCGCGCCGCGCAGTTCGCTGAGTGACTGTTCGTCAGCACCCAGACTCTCCAGATCGATGACGAGTTTCGCGGCGTCGGCTTCCAGCGTCGCGATCACGTTTTCGTCCGCCGAGGCAATGAGCGCTTGGCGTAGCGAGCGTTCGCGCTCTTGGATGACCGACGACGTGCCGCGCGCGCGCTCGGCGAGTCCCTGCAAGGTTCCGAGTGTTGAAGCGAGCATCTCTTCTCGCCGCGACGCCATCTCCGCCGTGGCGGCGGTCGCTTTCGCGTCGAGGGTCACGAGTTCGTGGCGCAGTTCACGCTCTCGAACTGACGACTCTTCGAGGGAGTATTCGAGCTCGCGTCGACGCTCTTCGAAGTTGTGAAGGCGCGTCGCGAAGAGCGCGTGGCGAGCGGAACGAAGTTCGCTCTCGACGTCGGAGTAGCTCCGCGCTGACGCGGCCTGTCGCTCCAAGGGTCGCATCTGGCGACGCACCTCGCGCACCAGGTCACCGAGTCGCTCCAAGTTCTCTTGGGTCGAGGCCAGCCGGCGTTCGGAGCGTTCCTTGCGGCGTCGGTGCTTTAAGACGCCCGCCGCCTCTTCAATGACGGCCCGACGATTCTCGGGATTCGACGAGAGAATCGAGTCGAGTTGACCTTGTCCAATGATCATGTGTTGTTGTCGACCCACGCCCGAGTCGCCCAAGAGTTCTTGAACGTCGAGGAGTCGGCACGTGGTGCCGTTGATGGCGTACTCCGAGTCACCGTTTCGAAAGAGGGTGCGAGAGATGGTGACTTCCGCTCCGTCAATCGCCAGGCGCCCCAGGGAGTTGTCAATGGTGAGGGCTACCTCGGCTCGACCGAGCGCCGCTCGGTTCGAGGTGCCCATGAAGATGACGTCGTCCATTCTCGAACTTCGCAGGGCGCGCGTGCTCTGCGCACCGAGGACCCAGGTCACGGCGTCCACGACGTTGGATTTCCCCGAACCGTTGGGTCCGACGACCGCGGTGACACCGGGCTCGAACTCTAAAATCGTGGTGTCGGCGAAGGACTTGAAGCCCTTCATAGTCAATCGCTTAAGAAACACGCACTGACGCTAGCAACCTTCTGGTCGTCGCCTGAGCGCTACGCTTGGCACTTTTCGCAGTAGTACGTTGAGCGCCCCCGCACGCTTTCACGGCGAATCAGCTGGCGACACTGGTAACAGGGCTGACCCTCGCGGTTGTAGACCTGATGAAACAGTTGGTAGTTACCGGGCTTGGCGTCGGGGTCGACGAACTGCTCGTCGTCGAGCGTCGAGCCACCGTGCTTGATGGCTTCGGTCAAGACCTCGGTGATCGCTCGGTGCAGTCGGCGAATCTCAATCGTCGACAGCGACTCCGCCGCACGATCGAAGCGCAGTCCGGCCGAAAAGAGGATCTCGTCGGCGTAGATGTTGCCAATGCCCGCGATGATGTCCTGATCCGTTAACACCGCCTTCAGTGGTGTCGAGCGACTTCGAAGGATCGCCGCGAAGCGGTCCCAGCCGATCTGATCTTCGAAGGGATCGAGGCCCAGATGGGCTAGCTCGGGTACGGCTCTTCGAAGAGCCAGCCCCTCGCCGCCGATAGAGAGCCGCGCAAACTTGGAGATCTCGACGGGCGGTTCACTTTCGCTCGGCGCCCGAGAGACGTAGAGTTCGCCAAAGGTCCTCGGGTCCACGTAGCGCAGTTCGCCGCCTTGGACGAAGGTAAAGACGACGTGGGTGTGCTTGGGTTTGGGATCCTTCGCGCTCTTGGCCCGGAGTAGTTGACCACTCATGCCGAGGTGAATCACCAAGTGCGTCGAGTTGTCGAGGCCCAACACGAGATTCTTTCCGAGTCGTTGGACGGACTTGATGGAGTGACCTTCGACCATGGAGCGAAAGTCCTTCGCGGTCTTGTGACGTCGCACGGCGCGGCCGTTCGTGACGGCCGCGCTCTTGATCTTCTTGCCAATAAGGTCACGCGCCAGTGACGCGCGAACGGTCTCGACTTCGGCGAGCTCAGGCATCGAGGTGACCGCGCCAGGCCACGTGAGCGGCGCGCGCCTCGGCGCTCTTCTTCGAGGGACCTTCACCCGACGCCTCGATGGTTTTACCCACGCGCACCGTGGCGACGAACGTCACGTCGTGCGCGGGACCGCTCGACGACACGTGGTAGCGCGGCGTACCGAGTCCCGCGGCTTCCGCCCACTGGCGAAGTTGGGTCTTGGGATCGACCTCGCCGGGCTCCATCGAAGCTGAACGCACGGCGTCAGCCAGGGCCGCGTGAACGAAGGACTTCGCCACGTCGTAACCGCGCTCTAAGTACAGTGCCGCCACGACCGCTTCGAAGGCGTCGGCGAGCAGCGAAGGACGCTGCGTGCCGTTCTCTTTTTGTACGCCCCGGCCCACGCGAAGCGCGTCACCGAGTCCGAGGCCCTTCGCGGCGTTGGCGAGGGCCGCCTCGTTGACGACGCGACTACGAACCAGCGAGCCCGTGCCTTCGTCGAGTTCGGGATAACGCGTCACGATGAGATCAGCGATCGCGAGGTCCACGACGGCGTCGCCGAGAAACTCGAGACGTTCATTGGACGCAATGTCGTGCTCGGCGGCGTAACTCGAGTGCGTCAGGGCCCTCAGGAGAAGCGGGCTCGGCGGCGCGAGACCTAAACGCTCCGCGACGGTATCGAGAGGCGAGACCATGAGGCGCACGTGCCTCGTTAGGCAACCTGGAGCTTGACCGCGACGTAGTCCACCGCGTCGCGAACCGAGGTGAGTCCCTCAAGATCTTCGTCGTCGATGTGAAAGCCCGCCACGTACGTCGAGAGACTCTCCTCGAGGGCCTCGACGAGCTCGATTAACGCGAGTGAATCGGCGCCCAGGTCCACGAAGGGAACGTCCTCGGCGATGTCGCCGGGGCTCTTTTCGAGGATTTCGGCGAGTTGATCGCGTACGAGTATCAAGATGGCGGCTCGATTCAGCGGTGCGACGGTGTCAGCGCTCATGACGCCTCCTTTGACGTGCTGAACAACACTACCGAGCAGTCGTCCTCGAACGCCTGGTTAGGCCACTTGATCAGGTCGAATGGTGGTCCTTAATTTCTCGACCACCGCGCCCCGGTCAATCTCATCGGCGACGCGCAGGGCGTTCATGATGGCCGTGGCGTTGGACGCGCCGTGACTGATCACGCAGATTCCATCGACGCCGAGTAACAACGCCCCGCCTTGATTCTCAGCCGACAGTTCCGCCACCACCGGTAACAAGTACGGAAGGAGCACGTCGCCAGCCGCCTTGGTCGCGTCGTTCGTGCCGATGGCTCCCAGCACCGCCGAAAAGACGAACTTCAGAGCACCCTCGAGCGTCTTTAGCGCCACGTTCCCCGTGAAACCGTCAGTGACCACCACGTCGACGGGCGACGGAACCAGGTCGCGACCTTCGACGTTGCCCACAAAGTTGAGTGACGACAGCTCACGTAAGAGTTGGCTCGTCGCCTTGACGAGCGGCGTGCCCTTGGAGGACTCTTCACCAATCGAGAGAAGTCCCACGCTCGGACGATCAACGCCGTAGTGCGCCTTAACGTAGGTCGAAGCCATCTGGGCGAACTGCACGAGCATCTCGGGCTTGCACTCGGCGTTCGCGCCGGCGTCCACGAGCAACATGGGCGTGGTACTCGGGCGCGAAATGGGCGTCGCGATGCACGGTCGAATGACCCCGGGCAGACGTCCCATCCGCAGGAGCGCCGAGGCCATCGTCGCGCCGGTGTTGCCCGCCGAGACCATGGCGCTGGCCTTGCCGTCACGCACGAGTTCGGCCGCGCGCACGAGCGACGAGTCCTTCTTCTTTCGAACACTGGCGCCCGGGTCTTCGTCCATGGCGATGACTTCGGTGCAAGCGACGACCTCGAGACCGAGCGGGTCACCGAGAAGTTCAAGAACGCCGACGAGGGTAACGTTCAGTCCCAGTTCGTCCACGGCGCGCCGGGCGCCCGCGATGATCTCGCCGGGAGCGAAGTCACCACCCATCGCGTCTAGGGCGATGGGTAGGCTCAACTCAGTTGACCTCTACCGCGACACGGTTCTTGTACCAACCGCAGTTCGGGCACACCACGTGGGGCAGTTTCGAGGTCGCGCACTGCGGGCAGACACTGCGCGCGGGTCGCACCAACGTCCAGTTGGCCGCACGACGACTACGGGTCTTGGCTTTGCTGGTCTTGCGCTTGGGAACTGCCATCGATCTTCTCTTTCATCGGAAACGGGTACACCCGTCACATCTCGTTGGACTCCTCGGACTCGGGGTCCGCAAATTGGAGTCCGTCCAGTGTAGCCCAACGTGGATCGATCGGCGCCTGGCACGCACACGTCGCTTCGTTGCGATCGATCCCGCAGTAGGGACAAAGTCCTTGACAGTCACTTCGACACAGTGGTGCGAGGGGCAGATCCAAGAGAATGGCGTCGCGCGCCAGGGGCGCCAAGTCGACGAAGTCGTGCTCGACGAGGTAGGTCTCTTCGTCACCGGGACCGCGTTCGTCGACGAAGCGCTCGTTCACCGCGACGTTCGAGTAACCCAGCACCGGTGCCGAGCAACGCCGACACACCCCGTGCCACGGCGCCTCCACGCGACCTCTCGCGCGCAGTCCCCCGCTAAAGCTTTCGAGGCGCACCTTCACGTGGACGACGGCTTCGGGAAACACGTCGGTCTCGGCGGATCCCCGGGCCACGAACTCGTACGCCTCGTCGAAGGGTGCTTCGAAGTCGACCTCGAGGGAGGAGGGTACGTGGCGCAAGATCCGCGCGACCGGGACCAGATATGGCGAGGCCACGATGCTTAAAAGGAGTCTTGATCGAAAAAGGAACTCTCGGGCTCGTCGGGATCTGCGTACTGGTGCGGCGCGGGCGGCGCGGGCGGCGGCGCGGGCGAGAGAAAGTCCTCGCCGAGATTCTCGTCGTTGATCATCGACGTTGGCAGACCCTGGGCGCTCAGTCGTTCTCGTCCCGATCGGGCGGTCTTGAGCAGACGCTCGAGCACGATCTCGAAGCCGCCCAGTTTGCCGTCGATGAAGTCTTCGGACTGATTGATCATCTGGCGGGCTTGGGCGTGAGCGTCGGCGATAATCTGTTCGGACTTCAGACGAGACTGACGAACGATCTCCGTCTTATCGACCATGCGCGCCGCCTCGGCGCGGACCTGGTCCATGAGTTGCTGGGCCTTTTGCACTTCTGCGGCCATCAGCTCTTCTCGATCACGCAGCGCCCAGCGCGCCTCACGAATCTCGTCGGGCAGACTATGGAGGGCCTGTTCCAACAGACCCATGACCTCGTCGCGTGACACGAGCGCCGAATTCGACAGGGGCATCTGCTTCGCACTGCCGACCAGGTCCATCAGATCGCGAAGGTCGGCCTCGATGTCGCGGCGCACGTGATGCGGCGCGCCGTTTTCGAACTCTTCGCCGTCGTCGCCACCAAATGAGGTCACTGTCCCCCTCCCGAGAACTTCTCCGCCAGGCGCTTCGCGACCGAGGCGGGCACGAACGACGTCACGTCACCGCCGTAGCGCGCAACCTCTCGAATGAGCTTGGACGCGATGAAGGAGTGGTGCGAACTCGAGGGCAAGAACAGCGTCTCCACCCCCGACAGGGACCGGTTCATCTGAGCCATCTGCAGTTCACTTTCGAAGTCCGACACGGCGCGCAGACCCTTCACGATGGCCGTCGCGTTCACGTCACGCGCGACGTACACGAGCAGCGTCGAAATCGAGACAATGCGCACGTTGTCGAGGTGCACCAAGGACTCGGCGATCATGTCGCGCCGCTCTTCCAGGGCGAAGAGCGCTTCGGACTTCTGGGGGTTTCGAATGGCCGCCACGACGATCTCGTCAAAAATCTGGGCCGCGCGCTCGACGATCTCGAGGTGACCGTTATGGAAAGGGTCGAAGGAGCCCGGGATGAGTCCAACCGTCACTCGCCGTCCCCTCTACTGGGTTCTAACATCGTTACGAGCGTAGTGCCGTATCGCTTGGTTTTGGTTACCTTCCAGCCCTCGGGCGCGTCCATATGGCGATCGTTTTCAATGATGACGCGCCCGGCCGCGACGCCGTGCAGCACGCTCGCGAGGTCCATCGGCCCGTAGGGTGGATCGGCCAACACGAGATCGACGTCGCCAGGCGGGTTCCACACGGGCAGATTGGCCCGGACGAAGACCGCCTCGCCCGTTAAGTTCAGGGGCTCGAAGTTGGTCTTCGCCGCGGCCAGGCACGCGGGATCGGTGTCGACGAAGTAGACCTTCGCGGCACCGCGCGAGAGCGCTTCGATGCCCATGGCGCCCGAGCCGCAGTAGAGATCAACGACCACGAGATCGCTGAGTCCACCGCGACTTTCGAGCATCGAAAAGATGGCCTCACGGGCGTAGTCGGTCGTCGGGCGAACCGTGGGCGGCAGTTTTGCCTTGAGCCGACGTCCGCGGGCCACACCACCAATTACTCGCACCCACTAAGGGTACGTCCTTGATGCTGCCGCTTCGTCCCATTAAGACTTAAAGAGATACGTCGCTTCGTCGTCGTCCACGAACAGTCGAAGTTCGTCAACCATCTCCGCGAGCGCGTCCTCGCCGCGTTCCGCCATCGACGTGGCGAGACGCTGTGCGCTCAAGAGCAACTCTTCGTCGGTCTTTAGTCGGGCGAGTTTCAAATCACTTCGGCCCTGCTGGCGAGATCCGAGCAGCGTCCCTTCGCCGCGCATCTCCAGATCGATCTCGGCCAGTTCGAAGCCGTCGTTCGAGCCCACGAGTGCGTTGAGGCGCTTCTCGCCCTCCTCGTTAGGCGGTGTGCCCAACAAGAAGCAGTAACTCTGTTGATCCGAGCGGCCCACGCGACCGCGCAACTGGTGCAGCTGCGCTAAGCCAAAGCGCCAGGCGTCCTCAATGACGATGACGCTCGCCTCGGGCACGTCGACCCCCACCTCAATGACGACCGTCGCCACCAAGACCTCGAGTTCGCCCGTACGGAACTGACGCATGACCTCCTCTTTCTCTTGGCTCTTCATCTGCCCGTGCAAGAGTCCGACCGCCAGGCCGCGAAGTTCGTTCAGGGCGAGTCTCGTGCGCTCTTCGACGGCACTGGTGGCCTCGATCTTCTCGGAGTCCTCCACGAGCGGACAGATGACGTAGGCCCGCCGACCGGCCGCCACTTCTTGGCGAACGCGTTGCCAGCACTCGTTGACTTCACTCTCCTGGTGGGCCCACTTCGTTTCGATGGGTCTACGACCCTGGGGCATTTCGTCTAAGACCGAGAAGTTGAGGTCGCCAAAGAGCACCATGGCCGCCGTTCGCGGAATCGGCGTGGCCGTCATCACCAGAACGTCGGGGTCGGCGCCTTCGTTCGAGCGCTCACGACCTTGATCACGCAGCGTCGCTCGCTGTTCGACACCGAAGCGATGCTGTTCATCAATCACGATTAGGCCGAGCGAGCGAAAACGCACGTCTTCGTTCAACAAGGCGTGCGTACCCACGACGATGTCCACCGATCCCTGCATCAACCCGTCGAGCACCGCTTGGCGTTCTTTCGCTCGAACGCGCCCGGTCAGGAGTTGCACCGAGAGGGGGCGCTGGCCACCGAGCACCGAGTCGTCCGGCACACTGAGTCCTTCCAGGTCTCGGCGCAACGAGGCGACGTGCTGTTCGGCGAGAACCTCCGTGGGCGCCATCAAAGCCCCCTGGCGACCGCCGTCGAGCGAGGCCAGCATGGCCGCGAGCGCCACCATCGTTTTCCCCGAGCCGACGTCACCCTGGAGCAGACGATGCATGGGCAACGACGAGGACATGTCGCCGGCGATCTCTTCGAGCACGCGCCGCTGAGCATACGTGAGCGAGTAACGATGACCCGAGAGGAATCGTCGAACGAGGGAGGAAGCGGGCGTGACGGTTTCTCTGGGCGTGACGTCGAGATCGAAAACGTCAAAGGGGTGTCGAATACCTTGGGAAGACGCTTCGACGCGTTGGCGGCGAAGCGCCAACAACAACTGCAGTCGCAGAAACTCGTCGAAAGCTAGTCGGCGCCGGGCCGGAATCTTGTCGATCTCCTCCTTGGGCAGATGTATACCCCAGTAGGCCTGGGTTCGATCGACCAGGTCGAATTCTTCTCGCTCGCTACTCGTCAGGGGATCAAAGAACGGGCCCGCGCGTCGAAGGGACTCTTCGATGAAGCCGCCCATCTCCCAACTGGTGAGACCGGCCTTGCCCGACGCGGGATAGATCGCCACGACCCGACCGACCTTCGAGGGGTCGCGCTCCTCACCCGAGGCGCCCACGATGACGTCGACGACGGGATTGGTCATCTGGCGTTGGCCCTTGTAGTCGCTCACTTTGCCAAAGAAGAGCGCTTGGACCCCGGTGGTGAGCTGTCGTTCGCGCCAAGCTTGATTGAAGAAGACCACCTTGAACGAGTCGCCGTCGTCGCTCACGGTGACGTCGACCATGACCCGGCCCTGTCTCGTGCGACGGCTGCTCACCTTCACGACCTCACCAAAGACCGCAGCCTCGTCGCCCACGTTGAGGTCGGAGAGGTCGACGCGCTTGGTCCGGTCCAGGTAACGTCGCGGATAGACCGTGAGTAGATCAAAGACGTTGTCGATGCCGAGCGACGAGAGTGCGGCGGTTCGCTTTTCACCGATGTTGCGGAGCTGGCTGACCGGCACCTCGCCGAGCTGGCGAAGTCGCCGCGCCGGCGCGTCACTCACTCGAGGCCGAAGTAGTAGGGGTAGAGAGGCTGACCGCCGTGGTGTACCTCCACGCTGATCTGGGGATACTCTTCGGCGAGAAACTCCGTCACGCGACGCGTGTTGGCCGGTGACGAGCCGTCACCTTCGATGATCGTCAAGAGCTCGTGCTCGGGACGAACGAGGGTGGCGAGGAGTTGGTTGCTCGCTCCCGCGATCGAGTCGGCCACCGACAGTACGCCGCTGGCGCCCAAGCCAATCCAGTCGCCTTCGTGCACCTCGCCGACGTCGGTCGTGACGTCGCGCACCGCTTGGGTGACCTCACCGGCCACCACGTTGCAGGCCGAGGCCTTCATTGCTGCGGCGTTCTGCTCAGCCGACGCGTCGGGGTCGTACGCGAGCAGCGCGGCAAAACCTTCGACGATGGAACTGGTGGCCACGACTTTGACTGTCTGATCGACGAGACCCGCGACCTGCTCGGCGGCGGGTCGGACGTTCTTGTTGTTGGGCAGTACAACGACCTGCGAGGAGCCAGTCGCTTGCACGGCCTCGACGAGATCGGCCGTCGAGGGATTCATGGACTGACCGCCGAGTACGAGTTGACGCGCGCCGAGCGAGTGAAAGATCCGACCGATCCCCTCACCCACCACGACCGCCACCACCGCGGTCGTGGGCGCCGGTTCGCTCGTCTCTTCACTGGACTCCATGGTCGCCTCGCGAACCCAACGTTCCTCGATGACTTGATCGGCGAGGTCGGTGACGCGAATGTCGCGCGGTCGTCCCGCGTCGAGCGAGGCCTCGATGGCGGCGCCCACGTCGTTGGTGTGGATGTGGCAGTTGTAAAGTCCGTCACCGCCGACGACGACAATGGAGTCGCCAATGCCCGCCCACACTTCGCGAAAGGCGTGCATTTTGGTGTCGTCGGCGTCGAGCAAGTACATGACTTCGTAGCGCAGATCAGTGAGCACCGAATTCTCTCGTAACTCCTCGTGCACGTGCACCACAATGGAGTCGACGCTCGGCGCGACGGGCAGTTCATCGTTGCCCAGCGCAAAACAGAGCGCGTCGAAGAAGAGCACCAGACCGGCGCCACCGGAGTCCACGACGCCGGCCTGCTTCAGTACGGCCAGTTGGTCGGGCGTTTTCGCGAGCGCCTCTTTCGCGGCGTCGCGCGCGCCGCGAACGAGCGCGATCAGTGACTCGTCGTGCCCGACGGCGCCTTCGGCCCCGGCGCGCGCCACGGAGAGAATTGTCCCCTCCACGGGGCGAACGACAGCCAGGCGCGCAAGGACGTCGGCGTGAACGAGCGCGTCGGCGAGTTCGTGGGGACTGACGTCGCTGGACGGGGGAAACTTTGCGACGAGTCCTCTCAGGAGTTGCGAAAGTATGACCCCGGAGTTGCCGCGCGCGCCCATGAGCGATCCGTGAGCGATGGCCTTGGCGACGTCGCCCATCGGAGCGTTCTTGTCGAGCGCGGCGAGCGTACTCGAGACCGACTCGATCGTGAGGGCCATATTCGTCCCGGTGTCCCCGTCGGGCACGGGATAGACGTTCAAACGGTTGATGACCTCTCGATGGGAGCGAAGGAGCTCACCGTAGGTGGCGATTGCCCTGCGCAGGTCACGAGCCGACAGCGTCGAGGGAGTCTTCATCGTTAGCGATGCTACAATGGACCTTCGGTTTAACCAGTCCGCACCTCCGGGTGACCGGGCGTAAGGAGAATGTTCATTATGGCGTCAGTCTGCGAAATCTGCGGTAAGAAGCCGTCGTTCGGCATGAACGTTTCTCACTCACACCGTCGCACCAAGCGCCGTTGGAATCCGAACATCCAGCGTGTTCGCGCCCTCGTGGGCGGCACGCCCAAGCGCGTGAACGTGTGCACCGGATGTCTGCGCTCGGACAAGATCACCAAGCCCGCTCGCTCCAACCTCCAGGCCTAATGTCCTAGAGCTGGTGCTCGAAGCCCCGGCGAACAAACGGCTCACCGCGCAGCGTTCTCACCAGGGGGTCACCGACAACCACGCCCAGCGTGATGGGCGCTCGTAGTCCGCGATCGGCGAACATCACGCGCAATCGCCCCGGATCGTTCGTCGCGATCAACAGTTCGTAGTCTTCGCCGCCGCTCGTCGCCTCTTCCTCGGTGGCGCCCGGCGCGACGGGAATCTCCTCCAACGCGAAGCCAACGTTCGACGCGTCCGCCAGTCGATGAAGATCCAGGCCAATACCGTCACTGAGGTCCATCATCGCGTGCACGTGGGCGCCACGCGCCGCAATCCCCTCACTCAATCGCGGCCACGGCCGACGATGCGCCTCCACCAGTTCGTTACTCAACGCGGCACCCTCGCGTCGCAGTCTCAGTCCGGCAGCCGCTCGACCGAGAGGACCGGTCACGAGCAGTTCGTCGCCCTCTTTGGCCCCACTTCGAAGGACCGCCCCACGACCGGGACACTCGCCAAAAACCGTGACGGTCACCGCGACGTCGCTCGCGCGCGACAGGTCGCCCCCGACGACCGGCGTGTTCGTTAGGGCGGCGGCTTCGGCGACGCCACGGTGCAACGAGTCGAGGTCGGTGCCCGGCGGCGCGGTGACCGCGACCACCAGTCCGCGCGGGCGCGCGCCCATCGCGGCCAGATCCGATAACGCCGCCGTGACGGCTTTGTAGCCGAGATCTTCGAGAGGAAAGAGCGACGCTTCTAGGTGAACGCCCAAAACGGCCACGTCCGTGCTCACGATCGCCTCGCCCACGAAAGGCGATAGAACCGCCGCGTCGTCGCCCACGTGGCGTTCGTCCCTTGGAATATGATCCCGGGTCACGATTTTGGCTATACGCTCCAGTACGTCATCTTCGTGCTGGCTCGGTTCTTTGGTTGGGTCGGTCGGCACGCTCATGACGGGGGGAGTTGTCTCACGTCGTAACAAGACGGCGCGAGGATTGCAAACGAGGAAGTCGTGACGTACCCAACCACGAATAAGAAGTTGATCGAATGGGTCGAGGAAGTGGCGCAGCTCACTACTCCCGATCGTATCCACTGGTGCGACGGATCAGCCGAAGAGTACGACGAGTTGTGCCAACTGCTCGTCGACAACGGAACCTTTACCAAGCTTTCCGAGGCGAAGCGACCCAACAGCTACTACGCCTCCTCGGACCCCGGTGACGTGGCGCGCGTCGAAGACCGCACGTTCATCTGTTCAACCAACGAAATCGACGCCGGACCGACGAACAACTGGCGCGAACCAGCTGAGATGCGCGAGACCCTGAACACGCTCTTCACTCGTATCATGAAGGGTCGCACGATGTACGTCGTCCCGTTCTCCATGGGACCACTGGGATCGAAGATCTCGCACATCGGTGTCGAGATCACCGACTCGCCCTACGTGGCCGTCTCCATGCGCATCATGACGCGCATGGGTAAGGGCGCGCTCGAGGTGCTCGGCGAGACCGGCGAGTTCGTGCCGTGCCTGCACTCGGTGGGCATGCCCCTCGCCGAAGGCCAGTCCGATGTCCCGTGGCCCTGTGACGAAGAGAACAAGTACATCGTCCACTTTCCCGAGACGCGTGAGATCATCTCGTTCGGTTCGGGTTACGGCGGCAACGCCCTCCTCGGCAAGAAGTGTTTCGCTCTGCGCATCGCGTCGGTCCTGGCGCGCCACGACGGCTGGCTCGCGGAGCATATGTTGATCTTGAAGTTGACGAACCCCGCGGGCGAGTCGCGCTACGTCACCGGGGCCTTTCCAAGCGCCTGTGGCAAGACGAACCTCGCGATGCTGGTGCCCACCCTTCCCGGCTGGAAGGTCGAGACCGTGGGCGACGACATCTGTTGGATGAAGCCCGGTCCCGACGGTCGTCTCTACGCCATTAATCCCGAAGCCGGTTTCTTTGGCGTGGCGCCGGGCACCAACATGGACACGAACCCCAACGCGATGTACTCCGTGGCGGCGAACACTATCTTCACCAACACCGCGCTGACCGCCGACGGCGACGTGTGGTGGGAAGGAATGGGCGAACCACCCGAGGGACTCATCGACTGGAAGGGACAGACCTGGTCAAAAGAGCTCGGCACCCCCGCCGCACACCCGAACTCTCGCTTCACGGCGCCGGCCGATCAAGATCCGGCGATCGCGCCCGAGTGGCAAGACCCGGCCGGCGTGCCCATCGACGCCATCCTCTTTGGGGGACGTCGAGCCAGCGTCATTCCCCTCGTCTTTCAGTCGCGTGACTGGGACCACGGCGTCTTTTTGGGATCGATCATGTCCTCGGAGACGACCGCCGCCGCGACCGGCGCGGTCGGGAATCTTCGCCGCGATCCCTTCGCGATGTTGCCCTTTTGTGGCTACAACATGGCCGACTACTTCGCGCACTGGTTGACGTTCTCCGATCGATTCGAGGAGTCGAAGCTGCCGAAGATCTTCTACGTGAACTGGTTTCGCAAAAGTGGCGACGGTCGTTGGCTCTGGCCGGGCTTCGGCGAAAACTCTCGCGTGCTCGAGTGGATCTTTGAGCGCACCGCCGGTCGCGGCGACGCCGAAGAGACGGCCATTGGCTACGTGCCCACGGCGAGCGCCATCAACGTCGAGGGCCTCAACGTCACGGCCGCGGACATGGCCGAACTCTTGACGGTGCACAACGACGAGTGGCGCCACGAAGTACCTCGCATCAAAGAGCACTACGCCCAGTTCAACGAACGCCTGCCCGACAAGCTCGCCGCGTTCGTGGACGACCTCGAAGCGCGACTGGCCTAGTACTACTCCGCCGTTTCGGCGTCCGCCACGATGAGACGCGGTCCCGAGGGCCAGTCGAAGTAACCCCACGTCCAGTTGATCAACACGCGCAGTCGATTTCTAAAACCCACGAGGTAGAACAGGTGCAGCCCCAACCAGGCGAACCAACCCACCGTGCCGCGGATCACGCCCGCGTGGGGCAGTTTCGCCACCGCCGCGCGACGACCAATCGTGGCCATGATGCCCTTGTCGTGGTAAGTGAAACGGCTGGGTCTTCTCGGCAGCCAAGGCGCGCAGTATCTGGGTGGCGCAGTGGCAGCCGGACTGAATGGCCACGGGAGCGAGTTGCGGGTAGAAGCCGTCCTTCACGCCAGGTATAGCCGCCGCGTCGCCGACACACCAGACGTTCTCGCTGTTCACCAATCGAAGATCGGGTCCCACGAGGACGCGTCCGCTCGGGCCCTTGGGACCATCGAGCGCGTCGGCCAACGTGCCGCTCGCCGTCACGCCCGCCGCCCAAATCACGGCCGCCGTGTCGAGGTTCTCGCCGTCGGAGAAGACAATCGAGTGGTCCTTCACTTCAACCACTGATCGGCCTAACTCGACTTCGACGTCCATCTTCTCGAGTTCCTTCTTCGCGTACGAACTCGCCGTGTCCGGGAACGCCGTTAAGAGCCACGGCGTGACGTCCACGAGTCGAATGCGCATCTTCGAGGGGCCCAGTTGCAGTCCGTCACGCTTGATCACGATGTCGATGAGTTCCGAGAGGGCGCCGGCCGTTTCGACCCCGGTGGGTCCCCCGCCGACCACCACGAAATTAAGCGCCACCGGTGCGAACTCCGCGGCGACCTCGGCGTCCTCCGGGGCCCGAAGGAGTCGATTCCTTAGTCGGCGCGCGTTCGACAGCGTGTACAGCGGCATGGCGTACTTCGCTGCTCCGGGAATGTTGAAGAACGACGCGGTCGCGCCCGTCGCCACGACCATGTGGTCGTATCTAATCTCGACGCCACTATCGAGCACGACGACGTTGCGCGCTTGGTCGACGGCCGTGACGCTGGCGTGGCGCACACTGATGTTCGTGGCGCGGCCAAAGACGGTGCGAATGGGATAGGCCACGTCCGCGGGCTCGAGACCGGCCGTCGCGACTTGGTAGAGCAGGGGCAAGAAGGTATGGAAGTTGTGCTTGTTCACGATGGTCACACGAACCGGCTTGTTGGCCAGTTTGCGTACGGTGGACAGTCCGGCGAAGCCGCCGCCCACGACGACCACGTGGGGCCACGTGACCAGGTCCTCGGGTGAGGACTCAACGTGAGGGGACGTCGCCACATCTCATTACGGCATAAGAACCGGAATTCGTCTCAGTGCCTCGCGGCGCGACGTCCGATCGGATAGACGACGCTCGCGAGAATCATCAGCACCGCGAGGAGTCGATCGCCGGCGGAGAAACTCAGGGCGATCGCCACAGGAATCAACGCACCCAACACCCACAGAAGTTGCTGACGGACTGCAAAACGAGCGAACGTGCGACCTTGCGCGCCCGGGGCGACGTTCTTCTGCGTGATGGCGTCAAAACTCGGTTGAGCCACGGCGGCGCTCGAGCCGAGCCAGCCCGCGAGGAGAACCTGGACCCAAAGGACGGGGTGCCTCGACGCGAAAGCGGCGCCCACTCCGGTCGCAAAGAGTGCGATGGTCAACAGCGTGGACTCTTTGAGGACGTTGCGCATGCGCGTCACGAACGCGAGTCCGCCGAGTGCGCCCACAGCACTTAAACCGAGGGCGAAGGCGTACCAGCCCAGTCCCGCCGATTCTCGTCGCAATCCAAAGGCCAATAGGAAAGTGGCGAATCCCACGCTAAAGCGCATGAGCGCGGCCGCGCCGAGACCCCAGGCGACTTCGACGTCACCGAGGGGATTGAGCGCGTTCAAGTCTCGCTCGGACTGGGTGAGCCCCGCGACTTCGTCGCGCACGAGCTGGGTGGGGCGTTGGAGGCGCGCGCTCGCGACGGTGGCGCCGACGTAGACGAAGGACGCCACGACGAGGACGCTCGGTGCACCGAGAGCTTTCAAGATCCCGGCGCCCACCGATCCCGCAATGAGTCCGATCAACGTGCCGAGCAGCGTGAGTTGAGCATTAAAGCCCGCAAAACCCTTCTCCTCTGCGACCTCTTCCTTCGGCCAACCGGCGTCATCAACCCGATCAGCGTGTTCACGAAACTGATCGGTGCGAGCCATCTCGGGAACCAGCGCGCCGCGCGTCACGACGTAGAGCTTGGACGAGACGAGGAGGAGAAAAGCTAAAGGAAAGAGCCAGAGCGAATTGAGATGCTCGGCCATCAGCCAACACAGCACCGCACGAACGCCGGCCGACAGCGCGACGAGAACGCGACGTCCGTTGGCCGAGCGGTCGATCAGGGGTCCCAGGACCGGTGAAACGACGGCGAAGGGTGCAATCGTCAAGAGCAAGTACAAGAGCACTTTGCCCTTCGCCTCCGTTGGTGAGACCGAGAAGAAGAGCGACCCCGCCAGCGAGACCGTGACCAACGTGTCGCCGGCCATCATGATGACGTGCACCAGCGCGAGACGGCCAAAGGCCGTTTTCTGATCAAAGAGATCTTGCGCGGAGGCCCGCGCTAAGGAGACAAATCCTGGAGCACGCACGAGATGAGCGTAGGTGATGGCGCGACGCCTCGAGTACGCGTTGCGGGCATCGCGACGTCGCAGCTCTCGCTCCCTCGGGACCGCGGCCGTCCTCGATTACTACAAGTCTCTGTTGATCCGTTCGTCGACGTCACTCGGTGAAGCCTTCAAGTACCGACGCGTTCAACAACGAAAGGGGCACGCCAACAACACTGGCCTCGTGCTTTCACTTCGGGGCGTGCGTCTCGTCTAATTCGAGTTGCAGCCCCACAACTGGACGTAGGCCGGTAAGAGGTGATGGTTGCAGTACTTCACGCGGGAGGCGTTTCGCCAGAGACCGCGGGCCGCGTCGTAGTGCAGGACTTCAGTAACGCCAATCTCCTGAACGCCCGTACCGACCGTCGCCCAGATGTAGGCCCAGTGACCGACGCAGCCGAAACTGTCCACGCTTCTCACCGTGAGCGGACCGGTGTAGGGCGCCGCGAGCGCCGGCGCGTTGCACGGGGTCGAGAGGGGAAACGTACTCGATCGTGACGACGCCTTGGTCACGCCAACGCCCAGCGCCACGAGGAGAAGTATCACCGCGGCTGCGCGAGACCACTGCATACTCGCAGTTCAGCACACCGCGAGAGTCAAGGAGTCGCTAGCGCTTCAACAACTCCACGAAAAGCAGGCTCAGCGAGGAACCCCAGACGTCCTCTTCGATGGGGTCGTTCGAGATATCGTCGAGAGTGCGCCCGAAGATCAGTATTTGAAACAAGACCGCGAGGAACCTCGCCGAAATATCATCGCGCAACCACTGTCGTTCTTGGGCAAACTCGGTCAAGCGACGAAGGTCCTCGGTCAGACGCGCCTGCGTCGCTCCGACCAGTGCTTCAAGTTCTGGCCGAGTCGAGGCCGCCGCCACGATTCTCATGCGCAACGCGCGACGAGCCTTACGTTGGGGGCCCGACGACAACGTCGCCACGATAGGTCGCATTACCGCGATGTACTCATCCAACGATTGAACCGTCTCGTTGACCTGTCGGATCACGCGCAAGTCCTCCTCGACGAGTCGCGAAAATATCATGTCGTAAGCGGCGTCGATGACGCCCTCGCGGGACCCGAAGTGGTGGTACACCGAGCCGTAGTTGATGCCCGTCGCTTCGCATATTTCTGGTATACGAATGAGCATTTCATCCGCCCCCATCAGGCGTTCTGCGACTGCTTCAAGGACGGTCTGCATGACGGGTACTGATCGACTCTGTTTTGCCACTCATCAATGATAATCCCCGGTTCACAAGATATGACCAGACTGATCATGAATTCGGCGCCGTCAGCGTCTTGGGGAACTACATTGACCCCACACTCGTCGACTGGAAGACGGCGTACTACGGCGCAAATCTCCAGCGGCTCATCAAGGTCAAGAACGCGTACGACCCCGATAATCGATTCTCCTTCGCCCAGTCCATCCCACTGTCGTAGCGGAACGTGCGACGAGCACGTGGCGCGGGCTTTAAGAGGTCCGGCAAATTTTCCAAGTACGAAACGTCATCGGCGACTACTAGTTGACGACGCTCGCGTGAAAGGCGACGACACGATTGGCCGACGCCACAAGTAAGAGTGAGTCGCCCACGCTCGGCGTCGGAAAGTGATTAGCGGGCACGCCGATGGTGGCCTGTTGACGAACGTGACCCGTAGCGGGATCCAGTCCGTACACGACACCGTCCTGTCCGATCGTCCAGACCAATCCCGCCGCGACGATCACGGGTCCACCGCCCACGCTCGACGTCCAGAGAATCTGGAGTGCGGCGGGCGACGTCGACACGCGCAGCGCCACGGGACCACTCAGGCACGGGAGGTAGACCGTCGTTCCCACGACCGCACTCCCGCCGTCGATGTCGTTGGCACAGACGCCCGAGATGCTCGCTTCCTCTTTCCCAATGCCTCCTAAGTGAGCACCGTTCAACAAGTAGATCGTCGGAGATTTGCCGGCGACCACGACTTGGCCGTCGGAGAGTAACGCCGGAGCGGTCGACATATCAGCGTCGCTGGCGTTGTCCTGGGCCCACGTCGACGGAGCGAAGTACTGCTTCAAGTGAAGGGCCGGCGAGAGTTCCAGCACCGAGTCGCTGTTGTCGTAGGCCTGGCCGCTCGAGTTAACTGAACCGTTGCCCACGCTGACCCAGATATTGCCCTTCGCGTCCACCTCCGGGGCCGCGCCACCCATCCAGATGGCGCCTTGAGAGTCGCCGGCGTTGGCGTCGACCGTGAAGAACCTCGGCGTCGAACCCGTCTCCTTCACCGAAACGACCCGGCCACGGTAGAAGGCGCAGTCTCCGTAGTTGCCACCCATGGCGAACACCACTCGACCCGCGTCGAGGGTCAGGCCGGTGCGCTGCAAGAGAGCGGAGGGATCAGCGCCGGAGGGGTCCACGCGCTGGGTCACTTCTACGGCACCCGACGTGGTGCTCAGTCCTAGCAGTTCGTGCTCGGGACTGCCGTTCACCACTTTGTCGGCGACGACGAAGATCTCGTTTCTCGACGGATCAATCACCGGCGTCCCCGAAATACCGACCGACGGCGAGATGTCGCCGCAGGGAAGTTTCGACGAGGGCACGGCACTGCCCACGTGCCGGGACCAGACGACCTTGCCGGTCGAAGACGACAGTGCGTACACCATGTCGCTTTCTGTCGCGACGAAGACGCGCGCCGAGAAGACGAGGGGCTCGCTGTAAATCTGCCCGTTCAGGGCTGGCGACGTCCAAGCCCTCTTCGAGGTGTCCACACTCTTCAGTACCGTGGCGACGCCTCGGCCCGAGGCGTCGCCGTGATACACCGTCCACGTGCTCGCGCTCGACGTCGAGCTGGCTAAGCCCACGGAAGTAATGCCCACCGTGACCAACAGCGTCGAGACCATCAACCCGACCAGGACGCCCACCCGGCCTCGCCGCGATTCAACTCGCCGCACTGTCTACCCACGTCTCGCCGCCAACTCTTACGCTCACGCCTCCAGTCTGTCGCCCCGGGAGAGCACGATGACGACTGGCACAAAAAAGGCCGACAACTCGCCGACACGAGATCCTTGGACGACGACGTGCTCTGGCGCCACCCATGGCTCGAGACCGCGTTCGCGACGAGTCCATTCTCTTCAGCACCGTTCGTCGCCGTCGCGAATCGGTAGATTCAACCGCCGAGGCGCGCTACGGCCGTGTGAAAGTCTCGGTTGACCTGAGTCAACGCCACGGGGATCTCACTGTTAGCCACGCGTGCTTGAACCACGAGCGAGTTCGACGATTCCACGGTGAAAAGTTCGTTTTCCAACGTGGCGAGCGCTGACTCGTACTTTTTTACCGAACTGAGCGCACCGGACGGGACAAAAACGTTGTTCGAGAACAACGACGCCGACTGTTGGCTCAAGTGAGAGTAGGCGCGCGTCGCGGCTCGTTGCTGGCACTGCAACTTAAGAGCCGAGGGGCAGGCCCCGACGGATGATTCAAATCGACTCATCGTCGTCAGCGTGACGTGGTGCGTCGTCGTGACGATGTTGCGCGAAACGAAATCTTGTAGCCGAACAACGAATGGATTCTCAATTGACATTGATACAAAGTAGAGAGGAACACACATCACCAGCGAGAGCACCACTAACACCCTTGCCGCTTTTGCGACGAACCACCTCGTCGACAGTGACGTCGTCGACGAACGGGGCGACGCCATCGGGTCATTCGTTGGAGGAACCGGTGGCGTGAGACTTGGAGAAGTCGTACGGGACGAGTTCTGAGTTGACTTCAACGACTTCTCGTCACCATCACCGAGAAAACCCCGAAATGGTTGGGTTGGCGTGAGTAGACACGAGTAAGCCTGAAGTCGGATCTGATACCGCAGCACCAGGGCGAGGGCTTGGTGGATCGACCGCGGTTCTCTCCCCGCGACGACGCCCCACACCCACGCCACCACCAACAGCGGGTACGAACCGAGGTTGAGGGCGCTGCCGACGAGCGTGGCGGGGTAGCCCAGGACGAGGCGGAAAAATACCGACCAGCGTCGCAGCTTGACGTGATCGATTTCAATCGACACTTGATCGTCTGGTTTCGCGTTGAACGTGAGACCGGGCCAGCGACTGCTCAACAGGAACGCGTAGGAGAGAATGTTGCAGTAGAACCGCAGTGCTCGCGTGAGAAATCGCTGTTGACTATCGGGGACCCGGCCGGTAAACAGCGCGCAGAACCAGGCGGCGACAGTGACAAAGAACGCGACAAATTCAACACCGACAGCAACGACGAAGAGCGGTAGCAACAAGACGGCGCGAAAGAGGACCGACCAACGCAACTGGCGAGGTGGCTCCAAGGAGATGCCGACGTGAACCTGTGCCTCAGAACCAAACTCGTCGGACGACATTGGTGGCATGGGCGTGGCACTAAAAGAACCACCCTTTCGAGCACCGCACACGGCACAGAACTGCTGGCCCTCTCGTTCCTTGGTCCCACAGTTGGTGCAGTACGGCACGTAATCTCCTCGAGCAGTTCAACTGCGCATACTTGCACACGAGGGACAAGACTTCACGAATACACCCTGGTCACCCTCGAAGAGCGTGTCGACTCGACCGTGGGAATCGCTCGAGCCGGTCGAAATATCATTGAACTCGCGCGCGGTGTGAGCTGCTCGTACGCTCACTATGGCGACGCCTTTAACGCACGCCAAGTAAAATTTGTCAGTGACGTCCGACAAGGCCAAGAAGTCTCCCAAAGTTCAAGGGTCTCCTCGCGACAAGACTCCGAAGAGCCCGCGGACGAAGTCCACGGGAGCGAAGTCGAAAAAAGCGACCGTCGAACGCTTTGCGGCACTGGAAGAGGTCGGCCAGAACTCGCTGGACCTCCTTTTGGTCGTCGACAAATCAGGCAGCGTCAAGTACGCGAATCCAACGTCTCTGGCAACGTTCGGCATCTCGCTCGAGGAGAGTATCGGTACCGACGCCTTCGCGTACTTGCATCCCGATGACGTCGAACGGGTGTTCACCCAGTTCCTGGAGCTACTCCAAACACCTCGCGGGTCGATACGAGACACGGTAAGAATCGTCGCGGCCAACGGAGAAGTTCGTGAAATTGAACTTGTCTCAACCTACGCGCTCGACAGCGTTGCCGTCGCTGGCATCATCCTCAACGGACGAGACGTCACCGAGCAAAACAACTACGTCAAGCAGTTGCACGTTCTCGAGGAGCGATTCCGTGTGGCGTTCGAGGACAATATGGCACCCATGATCTTCACTGATCTCGACGACCGGCTCTTCGCCGCCAATGACGCGTTCTGCAACATGATCGGCTTCACCAGAGAGGAGGTCATGGGACGGGACTCGACGCCGTTCACGTATCCCGAGGACATTGGAATCACCGAAGCGTCCCACCGACGCATTCTTCGAGGAGAAGAGGGCCAGTCGCGTTACGTCAAGCGTTACGTGCGAAAGGACGGACGATTGATCTACGTCGAAGTATTAAGGTCACCGGCGCGCGACGAAGACGGCAAGATCCTTTACAACGTCATCTCCGAGCGCGACATCACCGACGAACGCACCCTCGCCGCGGAGCTTTCTCACCAGGCGCTGCACGACACCTTGACGGGACTTTCGAACCGCGTGCTCTTTACGGACCGACTGGAACAGGCGCGCGCCAAGATCGGTCGAGACGGCGGACTGTACGCAGTTCTCCTCTTGGACCTTGACGACTTTAAGGGCGTCAACGACTCACTCGGCCACCTCGCGGGCGATCAACTACTACAGGCGGTGGCGCGCCGCTTGGAGCACGTCACGCGCGCCACGGACACCCTGTGCCGATTCGGTGGTGACGAGTTCCTCTATTTAGCCGAAGGACTGAACTCACCCAAAGACGCGGAGCTCACCGCGACTCGCCTGCTCGACGCCTTGGTCGAACCGTTTTCGGTCGCGGGTACCCAGGTCGAGCAGCAGGCGAGCATTGGTGTCACGGTCTCGGACGGAACCAAGTCCGAAAAGAACGACCTCGTTCGGAACGCCGACGTCGCCTTGTACGAGGCCAAGCGCGAGGGCAAGGGACGCTTCGTGCTCTTCACTCCGAGCATGCACCAGCAAGCGGTCGACCGCTTTGAACTCGTTCGAGAGTTGCGTCAAGCGTTGCAGTCCGGTGATCTGAAGATGCACTATCAACCCATCGTTGATCTGGCCACGCTCGAGATCGTCGGATTCGAGGCACTGATGCGTTGGCAACACCCCGTGCGCGGATGGGTGCCACCGAACGTTTTCATCCCGGCCGCCGAGCAGAGCGATCTCATCTTGGACCTGGGCTACTTCGCCCTGCGAGAAGCCATCTCGGCGGCCAGTTCGTGGAAGCAGTCGGAGGACAAGACCAAGGATCTCTACGTCTCGGTCAACCTTTCCGCACGACAGTTTCACGACCCCGGCCTGGTGTCGATCATCGAAACCGTGCTCGCGCAGAGTGAGCTAAGTCGAGAACAACTCGTCATCGAGATTACCGAAAGTGTGACACTCCTCAACGTTTCAGAGACCATGAACGTCATGGAACAGCTCGGTCGTTTCGGGATAACTTTTGCCCTCGACGACTTTGGCGCCGGGTACTCTTCGCTCTCCTATCTGTTACTCATGCAGCCCAAGATCATCAAAGTTGACCGGTCCTTCGTGAGCCCCGCGATGGAGAATTCTCGCAACGACGCACTGCTCGAAGCGATCGTCTCACTCGGACACAAACTCAATATGACCGTGCTGGCCGAAGGAATAGAAACGCCCGCACAATTCGAGCGACTGCGCAGCTTCGGCTGTGAGTTGGGTCAAGGTTTCCTCTGGTCGCCCGCCATTCCAAAAGAAGAAGTTCCCGCCATGCTGAGGCGAGGGTTGACAGCGAGCGCGATCAGCTGACGGTGTGGCACTGGCGGCAGCATCGGGAATTCAAGCGTCGCTTCCAACGTCCACGACCGCGACACCACCTCAATTCGCTGCCAGCAGACCTGGCGAATCTCGAAAACACGCACCGGGCTTCGGCCAACAATGAAGGTTCTAACACGAGGGCTACAATCTCCTGACACTGGCAACATCTTGCTGAGTGGAGGAACTCTGCGGTGGAGAATCCTGAATCGATGGAACGTCTCTCACGTCAAGTGAAGGTTGCCCTGGAGTCTGCCGACCTCTCGGCCTTTAGCGACTTACTCGACCCGAACGTCCGATGGGGACCTCCTGGTGATGCCTCGCCACCCTGTCAAAATCGAGAGCAGGTCCTCGCTTGGTACCAACGCGGCCAAGCGTCGGGCGCCACCGCGAAGGTCTCGGAAGTCACGGTGTTGCGAGATCAAATCCTCGTGGGACTCGTCGTGCGTGGCACCAACGAGTCTCAAAAACGTGGTGGTCGGGCGCTTCGCTGGCAACTGTTGACGGTACGCGAAAGTCGAGTGGTGGAGATTGTTGGATTCGATCGTCGAGACGAAGCGGCAACGTACGCGGATGTCGCGACTGGTTAGTCTCGACCACCGATTGCGCCGAAGTGACGTTCCCTGCACCACTAAGGATCACGATCAACTCGCTTACTACGCGGGAACATTGACACGGGTCGTGGGCGGCGCCGCGTCGTTTCGTTAACAAAACGCTGGATCGGTTGAGGCGTACCACGTACGTATTCCCTGCTCATACTTACTGAACAAAGTGGTGGGCAAATACCACGTTTCCAACACGTCGCGTCCTAAAATGGGGTCGCGTTGGCCTGTCGTAGAGAGCACCTTGATGGTGGCTCGAAAGACTTGCCAACATGTCGAAATTTACTTTTATTGCAAGCGACGCTGCGTGACGGGGGGTCAAATGGCGCCAGTAGCCGAGGAGAGGCGCCATGGTGGGCGTCTTCGCCTCGAAATTGGCTCCTCGGTCAACGAGACGTCCGGGGCACCGCCGAACGTCGGCGTGCCCAGGGCCGAAGTCGTGGGGGACGGCGAGGCAGCTCGTCGGCTCCGGAAGTTGGTCTGGACCGCGTACGCCCTCCTCGGTGTACTGCTCGTCGCGTTTTTCATTTCACTACTGGTCCGAAGTCCCAATCAACAGTGGCTCTGGCTCGATGGCTGGTCGGTGGCCAGTTTTGAGCTCGTGGCCTCGATTCTCTGCATCGCCAAGGGAGCCGTCCGACAACCGGGACGAGCCGTGCCCTTGATTCTCGGTGTCAGTCTCTTGTGTTGGTCACTCGGTGATTTCATACTCACCTCTGAATCGTTGGGTGGGGCCACGCCGACGTCGCCATCGGGCGCCGACGCCCTCTATCTTCTCTTCTACCCGTTTGCCTACATCGCGACCGTGTTCTTGCTGCAACGCGGACTCGGGCGACTCGCCCGTCCCAACTGGCTCGATGGGGTCGTGGCCGGCCTCGGCGCGGCGGCGTTGTGCGCGGCCTTTGCCTTTCACAGCATCCAACACGCGACGGGCGGGAGTCCATTCGCGACGGCCGTCAACTTGGCCTATCCAGTTGGCGATCTTTTGTTGCTCATTCTCGTGATCGGCGGTACGGTCCTGCTTTCGGGATATGGGTCGAGACAGTGGTACATGCTCGCCACCGGACTCACGGCCATCGTCATTGGCGACACCTTTAACCTGTTCCAGTCGTCGGGCGTCGCGTCTCGCTTCGGAAGCGACGCAAACGCGATCGCCTGGCCGGTGGCGATTTTTCTCATGTCGATGTCCGTTTGGTTGCCAACGCGTCATCTCAATCCGCTCCGAGAACAGAAGGTGTCCAGTTTCACCTTTCCCGGCGTCGCGGCCGCCGGTGGTCTCTTCATTTTGATTTTCGGTACCCTGCACGGCCTCAGTCGGGTCGCGACGTGGCTGGCGGTCGCGACGCTGCTCACCGTTGGTGTTCGTCTCGCAATATCCGCTCGGAGTCTGCGGATACTGACCGAAGAACGCCACCGCCAGGCCCACACCGACGAGCTCACGGGTCTCGGCAATCGACGTCTTCTTTCCCAGGTGCTTGAACTATTTTTCACGGATCAAGACGGCTCGTCGGCCAGCGCGCGCGAACTGGCCTTTCTCTTCGTCGACCTCAATCATTTCAAGGAGATCAACGACTCCTTTGGCCATCCCGCCGGTGATGAACTCCTGCGCCAACTGGGGCCGCGACTCACGAGCGCGGTGGGCAGTTCCGGTTCGGTGGTGCGACTGGGCGGCGACGAACTCGCGGTAGTCCTCATGGACGCCGACGCCAACGACGCCGTCGTCGTCGCGCGACGAATCATCGAAGCGATCGAAGAACCCTTCATCTTGAACCGGATTAAGGCAACGGTCGGCGCCAGTATTGGCATCGCCCTAGTGCCTTCGAACGCCACCGACGGTCCCGGCTTGATGTGGTGCGCGGACGTCGCGATGTATCGGGCCAAGCTTGGCAACACGCCGTTCGTCTTCTACGACCACGACCTTGACGGCGGTGAAGACCAGCCCAACTTGCTCGACGAGCTTCGTGAAGCGGTGAACGAAGGCGACTTCGTCCTTCACTATCAGCCCCAACTCGACCTCAAGACCGGAGAGATCTTGGCCGTCGAAGCCCTGGTCCGATGGCCGCACCCCAAGTTGGGATTAGTGCCACCGATGAAGTTCTTGCCCCTGGCCGAGGAGGCGGGACTGATGTGGCCACTCACGAAGTGGGTGCTCAACGAAGCCTTCACTCAGTGCGCGGTGTGGCGTTCCGAGGGTCGCTTCCTCGCCGTTTCCGTTAACGTCGCCACGACCGACCTCTTGGAGGCGGGCTTTCTCACACTTATCAGAGAACTACTCAATCTCCACGACCTTCCGGGCGAGTCCGTGGTCATCGAGATCACCGAGACAACCATCATCACCGACTTTCTCAGGGCACAGGCCGTCATCTTGCAGCTTCGCGATCTCGGCATCGTCGTATCGATCGACGACTTCGGCGCGGGCTTCACCTCACTGACCTACCTCAGCAGCCTGGCCGTGGGAGAGCTCAAACTCGACCGCACGTTCATTACCTCGCTCAACGCCGAGGGCAATGGGCGCGAGATGGAACTCGTGCGCGCGACCATCAACCTCGGCCACGATATGGGTCTTCGGGTCGTCGCCGAGGGGATTGAGGACGTCGAGACGCTGGACTTGCTCGGTGACCTCGGGTGCGACCTCGCGCAGGGATACTTCATCAGTAGACCTTCACCGGCGAACAAGCTCACCTTCAAAGCCACGGCCGTCAAGACGCTCGTGGCGCCATCGACCGACTAGGCACCGGCCCGTCACCACCGCCAACGAGAGCAGATCTCTGTTGACTTCGCGGTCGTCCACGTCGAAGTGCCAACATCGAGGACGCTCGAAGAACGAACTCAAATCGGTCAGCGGCGACCTCGTTCATGGGTTCGAAGTTTGGGAAAATCAAAGTTGTTCCGGCACTCTTTTGCAGCACGAAAGTGAACAAAAGTCCACTGGGTCGCCAGACCTCAAGTGACACGACTTGCCTATCTATGGAACGAAAGTGCAACTTCAAGAACCACTGAATGACACCACCTCAGAAGTAGGTTTGGGTCGTAATGAAAAGAACTTTCATCGTCCTCAGCGTGGCCACGATTTCCGTAGGGATTTGGCTGCTGGTCCGAACCAACCCGCTGGCCACCGTCTGTAGTTCCCTCGCCAGCCCCTTGGCTGGAATGGGTGTCAGCGCGAACTGCGAGACTGTTTTGGCGAAGTTCTTCATCGGCTACGCACTCATCGTCAGTGGAGTGGTAACGATGATGCTGTCGCTGTTATCGATGGTGAGGCACCAGCGTCGGCGCGGCGACTATCACCGCGACCCCCAACCGATTGCTCCTCGGCCCATCTACGACGTCAACGAGTCAGAGCGTCGCGCGGCGTAGATCAACTATTTTCGCCAACTAACGGCTAGAACCCTCACTGACGCCGAGATGCCACGAATCCGGTCGGCGCTGCGCATCGATCACGGCACGCCGACACCGTCACACTTGACCATCATGGCGCAGTACAGCGACGTCGATCACACCGAACCACTGCGCAGTGCTGGCTCCGTCAATGACGGCGGCCCTTTATCGCTGGCACCCCGAGTGGAGCTGCGGCAACGACCGACGCCGCGAGAGCCAGGAACGAACCAAAGCCCCAGCCAATGCCGCTGAATCCAATGCCACCTGGCTTCAACACAAAGGCCAGAAGGGTGAGCACGAAATTGATGGCAGTACCGAACAGCAACAGTTGCACTTCGCCAATGGGAAGGGTGAAGGGCATGACGCTGTAGCTCGCTTTGGCAACGAGAAAGACCAGGATCACGATGCAGAGAATGAAGACGAGGTACATCCAGCCGTGCCACAGTCCGTCGACGGAGACTGATCCGACGCCGTAGCTGTACGTGAACCACGGCAGGAACAGCGAGATCAAAAGCACCAAGGTAGCGAAGGCGGTGATCCGTTCGGGCTGCGACCACTTCTTCATGTCAAAAGCAAACGACGACCTGCTCGATGAAGCGCCGGACATTCGTGGTGAAGAGGGCGCTACCGGCGGTGGCGTAGCACTCGGTCGCTGTTCCGGCGGATACCACTTACCATCGGCAGCTTGCCACCAATCCGGTCCATTCGAAACTTCGCTCACGTTGTCCCCCTGAATCGCCCCGGACCACTAACTCGGTCCTCGATTTTTTGTCAGCATAGCGATATTCATACCGGCGCGCTAGGAATTCCGACGGCGACGAGGACGGTGAGGAAAACTGAGGACAGACCCTGCTCTCAGTTGGACGGCAGATAGCGATCAATCGTGGGGCCGACGTCCTCTTGAAGGGGCGCCACCCGTCGCAAAGGGTCTCGAAGCGCCCGTTCGATACTTGGGTATCCGGCCGGGTTCTTCCGATTACTTTCGCAGGGACCCGGCGTTCGAATGGACAATCAGTCGTTCACGTTCTTCGACGAGCGAATTCAGCCCCGAGCAAGGTGGTTCGGGTCCGACGTATATATGAGGGCTAGCGACAGGGGCGCTGCGCTCAACGCAAACGCCCAGTTGGTTCGAAGGTTGAATGATCGTTCGAGAGATCGGGAAAACTCATTGGACGGAGTTGACCTGAGCCGTCGAAGCTAACGCCAGAAATTTGAATCCAGAGCGTGCTCGTCCGCTTCTGGGGCACAACATCGTGGCCCTCGAACGACTTACGAGGCGGTCCTTTGAGGGGACCGCCTACGAATCCCAGGCGATCGGTGAGCTATATCTCCTGCGCGGTTGAGAGAATCTCTCTCCGATCAGCTTCACCAAGCTCGTGTCCGTGATCCTTCGCGTGACTCACTACGTTGGCAACGAGCTCATCATCATTGTTCCCGCGAATCATTTCGCCACAAGGCGGACACTTGATCTCTTTAGCCATCTGTTTACCCCCCCCACTTCTTTGATCAAGAATTGAACTTTTCGTGATCGTACCAAGTCGCTCCAACCGAGACAAATAGCCAACGAGCGAAGAAGAACCGATCGGGAAGCGGAACTACTCGTCCGGTGTTCTAGTGCTCGCTTCAATTCAACGACTATCCGATTGAAGAACATGAGTCTGGTTTCTCGACTGCGTTATCATCTTGACTAGCGAGGGCTCAGCGCTTAGAAGGTTGGCCCAGACTATGAGAAGCACGAATTGGCGAGGTCGACTCGCGGCGGTTGTGGTGTCAGCGTCACTGTTGTCTTTCGGGTTCGTCGGACTTACCTCCAATGGAGCAGACGCGGCGTCCGCGCCCAAGTCGATTCCGCTACAAAGAGGCACGCTCAAATTCCACCTTTCGTGGATCGCAAGTACTGGAGGAGCTTCACTCTCGGGGGCGTTGGGGAAGTTTCGGATCAAAGCCGCAATTACCCAGCCAAATCTGGCAGCGCCAAGCTACGTGGTCAATGGATCGATTGACGGACTAAATCTTCATGTCGTGCTCGTTGAGGGACTTGATTCGAGTGGCGTGACGTTCACGGCCAAGGGGTCCGTCGGAAACAAAACCTTGAACACGTCGGGCACGCTTCGAACATCGGCTTCAGGCGGGGCCGTGGTTACTTTCACTGGAAAGATCGGGGTGACCAAAATATCGGGCCGGATTCCCCTTAGCTCATTCACTTCTGCGAGTGGCGTCGTAAGGGTTGCCTGAGCACCAGAGGGCGCCAGCACGTAGGGGTCCGGAGAACGCCTCGTTCAATGGCGAGTGTGTTCACTCGACGCCGGGGTCGATTCGAAAGAGTTCACTCAGACCTGGGTCGACGCGCTGGTGATTGCCGGCTATCTTGCACTCGCTCTCGGTGCCGAGCGTGCGCGCTCGTTCGACCACTAGGGAAGACGAACATCGTGCTGCGAGTGAGCGGTTTCGACTTCTTCGTCCGTCAGGTCTCTTTCGCGAACCGGTTTGACAAAGGTCCAGTGTTTTCCGACGGGACAGAACTGGAATCTGGTCGAACCGAGCTTGAGCGCCTTTACCGATACACCAGGGATCCAGATCGTTGAGAACATATGGCCCTGGCTACAACGAACGACCTGATTGCTACCGAACTTGTAGCCACGTTGGCGAGAAATCATCATCCAGAAGACGATGACCAGTATGACTACCAAGACTTTGACTCGAGTGGGCCGCATGTTCATGAATCTTGATTCTACGATGGAAATTCAACTACTGACGATCGAGTGGTGACGTGGTCAGTAGGCCGAGACGAGGGATTCTTCAGTCTCGTTCACGCTGGAAACGGGGGCAAGTCCCACGTCACCGTGGAGTGACGACCGTGATGAAGGTAGTTGATCCTGAGTGCACCGTACACCCTGCCACGCGACGTCGTTCTAACGTGGTCAAGCACGAACGTGGCGTGATACGAGACATTGTTGTCAGCCGCACACGTCGGCGAACAAGTGTTAAGAACGTAGTTCCCCGTCCCGCGCGCCTTGGATCCACCCCAATCAGCCCAGTGCACGTTAGTGAGTACGTAGGTGCCACTACCGCATCCCAGCGGGTCGGAAGAAGGTCGCACCAAACGCTGGGGATAGACAACCGAGCATGGCCACGTCGTGCGAGTCGGTGGCGGCATTTACCGTTTCTCGTCCGACGCTCAGAGATCCGACACTGACCCATGCGCCCACCAGCACCGCAAGCATCGTGGTGATCCTTTTGCTCAATCTCGTTCCACCTCCCCAAGAGTCTTGGCCATTCGACACTAACTTGCTCCGATCAATCTTCCAAGTGTTCACCCCAACTTTTGATGATCTCAGGTCTCACCGAAGAGTGAACGCTTCATGAGGATTCGTGACCGGAGATTTTTCTGCCGCCTGGATCTCCGTAGGGATTAGAAACAGGTGGCTGACGCGATGGTCCTCGACCAACTGAAGTTCGAGAACCCGTTTACGATGCTCGTCCTCCTCACAATTGCAACACAAGTTACGAGGAAAGGGCCAACACGACGCAACTGGCCGCGAGTACGAGTCCGATGGGTGCCATGAGGACTCGTTCCCAACGTCTTCATCCCTATCGCCGAGGAGAGTGATCTTATCTTGGACCTTGGATTTTTCGCTCTCAACGAAGCCGTTAAGGAGGCGAGTTGTTGGATGCCGTCGGACCCGCAGGCCGGACAGCCCTTCGTCACCGTGAATCTTTCGGCGCACCAGTTCCATGATCTGGGCCTCGTGCCGATGATTGAGAGCGCGTTACGCTCGAGCAGTCTCGCTCCCGAACGCCTGGTCCTCGAAATCACTGAGAGCGTGACACTGCTCAACGTCGCCGAGACGATGAACGTGATGGAACGCTTCATGCACCTCGGGATTGGCTTTGCGCTCGACGACTTCGGCACCGGGGACTCCTCGCTCTCCTACCTGGCGCTGCTGCGCCCGCGGATCATCAAGATCGATCAATCCTTCGTGAGCCCAGCGAGTATGAGCAGTCGAACCGATACGCTGCTCGAGGCGATTGTCACGCTCGGCAACAAGCTCAACATGACCATGATCGCCGAGGGAATCGAGACCGAGGCACAGCTCGAACGTCTTCGCTTTCTCGGCTGCGAACTCGGTCAGGGCTTCTTCTTCTTACCCGCGGTACCGGCCAACGAGGTGGCCGCCATCCTCGTCCACGCGCCCTGAAGTTAGGAGAAGATCCGGCACCGACAGCTTCATCCGATCTAATCGGATTTTGTAGTGAGATGTCACCGATACTAAGGACACCGCTCTTCGTAGTCGAGCCAATGCCCAACTTGAGTCACGCTGAGACTCGCGTCGAGCCCGCAACGCGGACCGTTTCTCGACTCACGTAGATCTGGTTCCGTACGCACGGCGCCACGCCGTGCACGTTGAACAAACTAGAAACGATCGAGAGCGATTGCGTTATGACGGGTGCCCCGCTGCAGCCGCGATGGCACCCACACGAATAAGGACACCGTACGTCTGTAGCCAAGTCGACGAACCGCCAACGCGGGCGTAAGCGATGACGCCGGCCACGATCAGTTCGATGAGCGAGGAGGCGACCTCGGCAGTACTACCCGCCGCGAAAGTCCACGCCACGCCCCGCACGATAATTGCGACTGATCAGCGACTTGGTATAGATTGCCTTACCGGTCAGTGCCGCCGATCCGACATTGGAGTAATCCATGCACGCAAGCGATATCGCCCCACCCACGAGTCAGACCGACATCGTGAGGCGTTTCGTTGACGAGTTTCAGTCCGGTCACGATATCGAGGTCGCCCGGCAGTTGATCGCCGACGACTGCGTAAACCACACACCGGTTACCGGGTTCCCTCCCGATCGAGACGGCGTGATCAGCACGTTTTCGATGCTGTTCGAGGCCTTTCCTGACCTGCACGTCGAGATCCACGATCTCCTAGAGTTGGGCGACAAGGTGGTCACGCGCAAGACGTTCCACGGTACTCATGACGGTGACTTCGTTGCTCTGGCTCCCACCGGCCGCACCGTGGCGTGGGACGTGATCGACATTGTGCGCTTTCGCGAAGGACAGATGGTGGAACACTGGGACGTCATCGACATCTTCGGTTTACTTCAACAACTCGGCGCAGTTTTTGGCAGTGATGGATCCGCCTTTTAAAGAACGATTCACGCGTCAATGTTTCAAACTTCTGGGACGACTGTTGCCTCGCCACTTTTGACCTAAAGCGGGGATGAATCGGGGGATTATTGCGCCAAGAGCTCGCGGCATACGGATCCGCGAGCGTCCGCGCCGGTCCCGCCTGCATGATTTGGCTCTCGCCCGATTGCGTCAGGCAACAAAGCCAAATTGAACCATTCACCACATTGGACGAACAAACACTTAGATTCAAGCAGCGTCGTCCCTTCAAGGAAGAAGTCGTGATTGACAAGTACGGCAGACTCCAACAGACATGCCCCTAACGGGATAGGTGAATCTGGATTCACCTTGCTTGAAATCCTCATCGTGATAGTGGTCCTCGGCATTCTGGCGGCCGTTGTTATTTTCTTTCTTGGCGGAATCACCGGACAGACCGTCATCGCTTCATGCGAAGCTGATGGCGCGACCGTAGCGTCAGCGATAGCAGCATTCAACGCAAGCAACCCAACAGCTACACCAACACCAGCTCTATTAATTGGCAGCACGGACGGTGGGCCGTACATTCAATCCTGGCCCTCAAATATGCCCCACCACGCCTTCGAGATTACCTCCGGCACTCTGCAGGTCTCGGTAGCACCTCCCGGCGCCGTCACCGGGACTGGGACCTACATTAACTACAACAATTCCGCTTCTTGCACCGCCGTCGCCTACCTCAACGATCCAAAAAGTGCGCCAGCGGGTGCACACCTTGAGCGACAGTGAGTCGACCTCGCTGACAGACGATGTGGAATGGATCGTGAGATTTCAAGAGAAAGGTTTTAGAGCCGCTGGTTCACCGTAAGCCATGATATTGAAGTGCGTATCATGTTAACGGCAATGCGATGTGAAAAGGGTGACATCGACGTCAATCTTTGAATTCACCTCAAGAAGCTCATCGGAGCTGCTTCGCAGGGATGCGAACTTGTCTTGTTTCCTGAGATGTCGCTAACGGGATCGGTGGATCCTTCGAAGAAGCCTGAACGATTGATTTCTTTGGAAGATTCAAGGATTAGCGAACTTGCTTCTGCAGCCAAGGCGTCGGACATATCGGCCGCGTTCGGTATTGCCGAGGTCACTGAACAAGGTGAGGCCTTCATCACACACGTCGTAGTGACCGATGGGCGCCGTAGCGGTGTTCAACGCAAGCGTCATCTTGGTGACGGTGAAGAGTACTTTACGCCGGCGACGGACACGAAGGTCTTTGACATTCGGGGCCACAAGTTCGGCATCGCAATCTGTGCAGAATCCGGCTTTGATGCGCCCTGCAATGACGTCGCCGAAGCCGGGGCAAACCTCGTCCTTTTCCCATCGGCACCTGGTCTGTACGGTCGACGAACGGACGAAACTTCATGGAAGAGCGGTCTCTCGTGGTGGGAGCAATCAAGTTTGGGAGATGCGCGTCGACACGCCAAGCGATTAGGACTCTGGATAGCTCTGTCAGGTCAAGCCGGTTCAACGTTGGACGAAGACTTCCCAGGTTTTGCCGCTCTCGTCAGTCCCGATGGCGCCGTTGTTGGTCGCCTACCCGACTGGCGTGAAGGTGATCTCATTGTCGATGTACCTCTTTGAAAGCTCAACGAGATCAATCAATCGAACTGAGTTGTAGGGACGTTGGTAGGGCCGGTGGGAATTGAACCCACGACCGAGGGATTATGAGATGGCTGCAAATGGTCGGATTGGTCCGGTGGTGTCGAAATGGTCTGGGATCAAGCGTGGGATCTTTCGGCCGCGATCGTTCAACGCGTGAGTTTGAGTCGAGCAGACAGCGGCAATAGTCTCCGACTAGCAAGTCAAGCCATGCGAAAGATAACTCAGTTTCAAATACTAAGAGAACTATTGTTCGAAAGCATGGCGATATCTTGCATTCTCGCTTCGTAAGCGTAACGAGACCAATGAAAGTATGGACGTCGTGAGGTACTTCCAAGATCATCCTGTTACAGCCCAGAGCCTACTTGAGTCACTTCCTAGCGGGATTGCCCTCATTGATGATCATGGCGTAATCAACGACCTGAACCAGCGCCTCGCCGACATGACTGGATACACATTGGATGATCTCGTTGGCCAAGACATCCACAAACTCGTGCCACTTCTTCAACTAGATGCGCACTTCAGGATTCGCCGCGAAAACGGAGGGGACTCGAGTACGCAGCAAATAATGCGCGATCGGAATCTAAAAACATTATGCCACGACGGCAGCGAACTGTCCGTCGACTTCGCTGCCTCACAACTCGTCCTAGATGGCAAGTTGTGGGTCGTGGCGGAAATCCGTGACAACGCCGCTCGGATCGCAGCTGAGGACGCCCGCATCGCGGCAGAGAGTCATGCCATTGAAGTTGAAACTGTCGCAGCCGCCGCGCTTGCGCAGAGCGAGCAGCGCTTCCGCCTCGCGTTCGAAAACAATATGGCTCCTATGGTCTTCAGCGGCCGGGATGGTCTGTTCATTGCCGTCAACGATGCCTTCTGCCGGATGAGTGGACGCACCACGGAGGAACTCGTTGGGCACGATTCGCAACACTTCACTTACCCCGATGACATTGGCCTCTCCGAAGACGTCAATCGGCGCATGAACGCCGGCGAAGTTGATGAGGTTCGCTACGCCAAGCGCTTCTCGCACAAGAACGGACGGATTGTGACCGCCGAAGTGTCAATATGTTCTGCCCGCGACGAGAGCGGAAAGGCTCTCTACTTCATTTCCTCTGTGCGCGACGTCACCGAGGAGCGAGCGCTGGCCGCCCAACTCTCTTTCCAGGCACTCCACGACCCCCTCACTGGGATCGCGAACCGAGCGCTCTTTGATGATCGACTCGCCCAAGCGCACGCGAAGGTTGTTCGCGAAGGCGGACTCGGCGCCGTATTGCTCCTAGACCTTGATGACTTCAAGGGGGTGAACGACACGTATGGCCACTTGATTGGCGACCAACTGCTCATCACAGTCGCACACCGCTTCGAAAAGGTCACCCGTGCGTCGGACACGCTGTGTCGCTTCGGTGGCGACGAGTTTCTCTACTTGGCCGAAGGTCTTACCTCGCCGGCGGAAGCTGAAAAGATAGCTGAGCGTCTTCTAGGCGCACTCACCGAACCGTTTTCTTTCGATGCGGTGCAACTCGAACAGCACGCGAGTATCGGAATCGTGGTCTGGGACGCAACGGGGACAGATAGTGTCGAACTCCTCCAAAACGCCGACGCAGCGATGTACGAGGCTAAGCGCCAAGGCAACGGCCGCCTTGTCGTATTCACTCCCAACATTCGCCAAGAGGCAGTAAGTCGTTTCGCGCTGGTTCAGGATCTGCACCACGCCTTGGCGTCCGGCGAACTGTTAATGCATTACCAGCCCATCATCGATCTCACGACCACCGAGGTGGTTGGTTTCGAAGCGTTGATGCGCTGGCGGCACCCCGAACGGGGATGGGTGCCCCCCGACGTGTTCATCCGACTGGCCGAACAGAGCGACCTTATTTTGGACCTGGGCTCGTTCGCGCTGCATGAGGCCGTAACCGCAGCAAGCGCCTGGGGACCACGGGACAATCAAACCGGGCTACCGTACGTCACGGTTAACCTCTCTGCGCGCCAGTTTCATGACCCGGGCCTCGTTTCGATGATCGAAAGAGAACTCAAGTGGTGCGGACTTGAGCCAGAGCGGCTAATCCTTGAGGTCACCGAAGGCGTGGCGCTTCTCGATATCGTTGAAACAATGAACGTGATGGAACAACTCAATCGACTCAAGATTGGTATTGCTCTCGACGATTTTGGCACCGGGTACTCCTCGCTCTCCTACCTCGCGGCCTTGAATCCAAGGATCATTAAGATCGACCAGTCATTTGTTCGCCCAAGGCATGATAAAGAACGCAGCGACACGCTTCTCGAGGCGATCGTCACGCTGGGCAACAAACTCAACATGGTCGTGCTCGCCGAAGGAATCGAAACCTCAGCACAGCTCGAACGCCTCCACAACCTTGACTGTGATCTGGGCCAAGGCTTCCTATGGTCACCCGCCGTGTCAAGCGAGGAGGCCGCAACCATGATTGATCGAGTACCGAAGGGCTGAGAGCAGACGACTAGCACTTCCGCCGTCCGCTCGTCACGGCGCCGGTAAGGCGAAGGCGTCCCGCCCGTCGTGACATTCATCAGAGGGATCGGCACTGGCTGCGTCGGGCACTTGTATTAAAGCACCCGCAAACTGCATCGCTAAGGTCGAGCCGGAAATTGGCAGATTCGCTCCCGAATGGCCAAATCTTTACTGTTGGAGTTGGTAGCGTTCGTACCGGCTGGTAGGGCTGGTGGGGATCGAACCCACGACCGAGGGATTATGAAGTGGGAGCAAACGGTCGGACTGGTCCCGTGGCGTCGGATTCGTCCGAAAAACTCTGAGCTCTTCGTCCGGTGGTGTCGGATTGGTCCGGTGGTGTCGGTTTGGTATGTGGGATGAAACGTGGGATTCCTGACCGCGATTTCGCTTCAATGGGTTCCGCGTAGGAGGCTTGACGTCTCGAACCTGCGGCCACGCCCTGGTAACTTACGTCGGCCCAAGGAGTGGTCTGAGACGAGGCAAAGCGCGGCGTGGTCTTAGGGCATGATTGAGGTTCGAAGCCATTCACTTCGAGGCTGAATCACCCTCGCGACCGTCAACCCCAGCTACCCCGCCGCTGGCCATAATTCCCCAAGCTGAGCCGGTGGCTTCATCGTCGTGCGCGCCGAAAATCATCAGGCCCAGAAAGTACGACAAGCCTCCAGCGGTTCCGATGACGTCCGCTTGCCAGTAATTATCGTTCAAAGCAACCATGATTACGGCACAGCAGAAGGCGACACCAATCATGACGATGAGTGCTAGCCGAGATGCTCTCATGACAACGAGTCGTTGTCGTTCGTCGGCCCGGTGACCATAGATTGCGCCGACATCGCCTTTGCCCCTTGTCAGAAGGTTATAGCCGACGGACAAAAGAATAACTACTACTTCGGTGACCAGCGCGTCGGTCCACGTGTGCCCGATGCCCACGGCAATTGCAATCACGGTTCCGGCCGCGGTAACAACGAGCGGCGCCACTAGTCGCGGGTGTTTAGATATCATCACGCTTTTTCCTCCTTTGAGGGGTCAAACATCTCTTCCACTGGCACGTCAAAGTTTCGAGCAATTCGAAAAGCCAGTGGCAGTGAAGGCGAGTACCGCCCACTCTCTATCGCAATGACTGTCTGGCGAGAAACGCCCAGATCGGCCGCGAGGACTGCCTGTGACATCCCTCGCTGAGAGCGAAATTCACGAACGCGATTCTTCACGATGTAAAGTGTACTTTACATCAGGTGAGGGCGCTGTATCGGAACAAAAACAGGGTATAACCATGGCCTAGAGCAGGGGCGCGCTCGTGCCTGAGCCCTGGGAGGGCAACAGTCTCTCTGACGACCACCTGTTAGAGCAGTCGTACCTCATCGAACGCGGCGTTCGCCCGGTCGCCCTCATCGGAACTACCCACGGCGGCCTACAAGCCGCGAGAGAGATTGCGATGCGCCTCAAATGTCTTGCGAGCGACGTGATTACTTTCGTAATCCCCGGCGCTGTCGAGGGCAACTTCACTTACGGCTACGCCTCCGACGCATGGGCGGTCAACCTTCTGCAATGGGCGCTCTCGGACGACTGCCCCGAGCGCCACGCCAATAGGATTCTTGGGCTCTTGCTCGGTTACAGCGCCGACGCCATCCGCACATTCGATGAGCGCGGTAGCGGTCAGACGGCTATTTGGTCGCCGTTACCAGAGTCCAGTTCACAGCCTTCTTGCACTTCGGACAATCGGGGAACTCGTGATTAAGCGGCTCAGTGATCTGTTCGCCGCACTCGTCGCACTTGTAGATACCCGCGACGGTGTTTTTCGCTCCGGTTCTTGGCATATACCCTCCTCATTTTCAAGACTTCTATTGGACCATACACCCATCAAATGTGCGGCGCTCGGGGGTAGAATGATGGCATGGGAAAGACTCCAAAGCCAGATTACGACGAGCGTTTCACACTCGAAGGAATGGCTCCCGAGGACGTGGCCGAACTATTGGTCAACACACCGGCTGACGAAGATATTGACCGCGCTGAAACCGAAGGGTTTAGCGAGTCGGAGTCTTAACGACCTTGTAGGTCAGGCGTCCAGCAACGCGCGTGGCAAAGTCACTCATGCGCTCAGTGTCGCTGAGGTCACAAGTGCTGTAGCGGTAGTCGAACTCGCCCAGGTAGCGGTTCAGGTGCTTAGTCGAAACGTGGTGGTGCGTTCCGTCCAAGGAACGCTTCAACTGTCCGAAGTAGTTCTCCAACAAGTTCGTGCCGTGCGACTTTTCCGTGGTGTACTGACCAGCGGAGTGGTTCACGCTGTGGTGTCCAGCCATCGTCATGCCGATGTCGAAGTAGGACGGCGAAGCGTCAGTGTGAAGTGTTGCGGTTGGGGTTTCCACGTTCTTACGAATGACCTTGGCGAGCGTGATAGCCGACACGTTGTTGACGACCTGCGAGCGAGCCTCACCAGTTTCCGCGTCGATCAGCGAAGCAACGGCAGTCTTTTGCGGGAAACGACGGCTGATGCCATCCTTGCGGTAGTGGCGATTCTTTGGTTCGCCACCAATGAAAGTCTCATCAGCCACGACGTTTCCAGTAAACAGGCTCGCGTCGTCGCGACCCATCGCCTCGCGAATACGGTGCAACATGAACCACGCACTGCACGGAGTGATTCCGTACTTACGCTCAATCTCGCGAGCGGCAACGCCGTTCTTCGAGGACATCATCTCGAAAATGACCATGAGCCAAATACGAAGAGGGGCTTTAGTGCCGTGCATGATGGTGTTCGTGATAACCGAGAACTGACGCTTGCACTCACGGCAACGCCAGACACGGCGCTCACTCATCTTGCCGCTCGCGGACTTGCGACTAACGCCATTGGAAGGCTCAATGAAGTACACATTGGCGCTGGCGCAGTGTGCGCACGTCGCGCCATTAGCCCAACGGAGCTTCTCGAAGTAGAGGTAGGCGTCGGCCTCGGAGATGACTTCGAGGCTCAGTGTGGCTATGGTCGTGCGGTTCTTCATGAGTACATTTTCGCAGGGGGGTGTGACATTCGCGCCCTGATGGGAATGGGTTTAGGCTCCTTTCAATGTTCGCGCTTGATTCCGCTGGTTGGACAGTCGTCGGGGTACTTCTCACGGCCTTTTTCACCCTTGGGATTCTCGGTGTCAGCATGATCGCCCATCTCCACGACAGGGCATTGAGCGGCACTAGGGGTGCACTTCACGTGAAAGCCTGTACCTGGAACGTAGGGCCGGGAGAAAACCATGTGTTTCAAACGCCGACTGAGTGGGACAGGAAGAACACTCGGTACATGGCCCTACAACTCCTAAATCGTGGACCGTATCCGATCGAAGCGATACTTTCCGAAAAGACTGTTCGAGTGCGCCTAATGAGGCACAAAGTGGATTCGATTAGGGCGCTCGGTCCTGGCGAAACGATGCAGACGACCCTAATGCCCCAGGTGCCGCTTATTGTCTGGGTGTTACTTCACGACAAAAGCGGTTGGAAGGACTCGGGTAAACTCAATCATCATCTTGTCTGGATTCAAGTAACCTCGTTCGACAATTTTCACCTTCGCAGGCGTGCATGGTTGAAGTCGTTACCAAAATGACTCTAAATTCTGGTATTTCAACCCCTTTTGCCAGCGGCCCCTGTTTTTTAACCGACACAGCGCCCAGGTGAGATGTCAAGGATCCTTGACCTTGGACTTTGCATCAGCCAGTGGGTGCGAGGGTGGAGTGGCCAAGGAGAGGATGACCCAGGGCCGTGCGGTCCACGTGCCGCGGCACCCGCACACTGCCGATTGACTTCGACGAAGTAGGGCCGGTGGGGATCGAACCCACGACCGAGGGATTATGAGGTGGAGGCAATCGGTCGGAATGGTCCGGTGGTGTCGGATTGATCCGGATTTGAAAGAAAACTTGTCCGGTGGTGTCGGATTCGTCCGGTCGCGTCGGATTGGTACGTGGGATGAAGCGTGGGATTCTCCCAACGGAAATTGTCGCGTGCCAGTTCGTTGCACAGGGCCGAACTGAACGCGGCCGCCTCGAGGAGTCCGACCTCATCTGTTCACGGCAAGCCGAATCTGACGCCGCCGTGCAAGCTTTCGCCGATTGGACCGACCAATTCATCAACGAGAGAGATTCTCTCTTGCAGGGTCGTTTGACTGCACCTAAGGACTCGCGGAAATAAGTACAAATGTCAGATACGACAACTCAGACCTCGCAAAGAACTCGTGACCTGACAGTTTGATGGGGGTCACGGCAATCTCGCAAAGATCGTCTTTATCAGTCGCCGGAGCCGATCTGCATTTGTTCCATGAATCCAGGCTCGATGAATCCAGATGCGCCGTAGACGTCGACGTTGGCCTTCACTCGTTGCAGGATCTCTTCGGGTGGCGCCTCAAGATCGACGCTGGCGAGGTACGCCTGCGTCGCCTTCAGCCCGGTGCTCCAGTAGACCTCGTTTCGGTTGCCTTCCGGGTCGTAGAAGTAAATCCCAATCGCATTCCCGTGACTGACTTCCATATCGAGCGTCACATTACATTCCTTCAAACGGTAGTGAAAAGCAATAACGTCGTCAAGCGAATCGCAACGCCAAGCAATCTGCTGAACCATGAGCGCGTCACGAGATGATGTCCGCCCCAAAGAGAGCAGGAGCTCGTGATGCTCGATCTCAGGCTGACTACTCATGAACGTGATCCCCATATCGGGTTGCGAATCGGTGACCTGCAGTCCTAAGACGTCGCGGTAGAACGCCACTTCGGCATCGAGGTCTTCCACGAAGATGCCGACGTGGCCCAAATGACCAATACGCGGAATGTCCCCGGTTGAAGGACTAGCTGGCTCGGTCTCTCTATCAATGCTCATGGTGCTCTCTCCTTTGGTTTTCGCAGTCCCGATCTAAGGTTGCAGCTCGTCGACGACGTCGTTGACGAGTTCGCCAATTCCTTCAATAGTGACGGTCACCGTGTCGCCGGGTCGCAGGAAAACCGGAGGCTTCCGGGCGAAACCGACACCGCCAGGGGTGCCCATTACCAGCACGTCGCCGGGCTCGAGTGTGATTGCCGCACTGACAATCGCAATCGTTTCAGCAACGCCGAAAAGCATGTCGGCGGTATTGCCATCTTGCATCACGTCACTGCCGATCTTCGTGGTGAGTCGCAGACCAGATGCGCCCGGCGGAAGCTCATCGACGCTCACGAACATAGGACCGAATGCACCGGTACCGTCGAAGTTCTTGCCGACGGTCCATTGAGGCGACTTGAACTGGTAATCACGAATTGACGCGTCGTTGAAGATGCTGTAGCCAGCCACGTAAGCCAGTGCATCCTCGCCAGTGACGCCATGGGCTCGACGACCGATGAGAGCAACGAGCTCACCCTCATAGTCGAACTAGTCGCTCAGAGCCGGGCGCACGAGCGGACGGCAGTGACCAATCAAGCTCGTCGTGAATCGAGCGAAAAGCACCGGGTAGTCCGGACGGTCGTACGGGCTCTCCGCTGCGTGATCCGCATAGTTGAGGCCTAGGCAGATCACCTTGCCGGGACGCGGTGTTAAGGGACGCCATATCAGATCGGACTCATTAACCAAAATACCCCGCTCTGATGACAGCAGTTCAGCGACGATATCAAGACCGTCCGGCGCCGCCAAGACCTCACTGACATCATGGAAGCGTTCGGTGACGACACTCAGGTTGAGCCAATCTTCACCAGCGAGAGCGACGAGGACAGGTTGCCCGTTGAATAGTGCTGAACCCAGTCTCATGATCCCTCATTTTCGATGACGACCGGCCGCTGACCAGGACCTCCACGTGATGCTGATGGTAACCGTCACTTCAAGGCCGAGTCAAGAAGCAGTCATTTCGGAGCATGACAGTTAATGTCGGCGCAGGTGGGACTATCAACCAACATCCTGAGATTCAGTTGATAGGGCCGGCGGGGATCGAACCCGCGACCGAGGGATTACGAGGTGGAGGGATTCGGTCGGAATAGTCTGGTGGGGTCGGATACATCCGAATTTGAAAGAAAACTTGTCCGTTGGGGTCGGATTGGTCCGGTGGCGCCGGTTTGGTCTGTGGGATGAAACGTGGGATTCTGCCAGCCAGAGCATCCGTCAATTGGAGCCAATCTGTCACGGATTCCGCTGCTCCTTCCAATCAAATGATCAGCGAAGCGATCATCAGGAAAGTTCAAACCCCAAGCCCCGAGCCTGCACCGGAAGCTCCCTAACTACTGCTGAATACGCTTCAATCGACCAAAGACGTCGGCTCCGATTCGTAGCCCGTCATCGGCGGACACTGCCGGGGAAACGTCGATATCAAAGACGTCGCTCCATTCAAGTTCAAACTCAAATATCGAAGCGAAGTTGTCGGCACTGAAGATTGACACGACTTGAACATCGGCCGACGCGGGCCAGTATTCAGCGATCACGCTGACGCCGGCGGGATACTGCCAAGCCGCCCGTCGAGCCAAAGCTGCGTCTCTCTCCGCACCTGAGACGGAAGAGCGAAAGCGAAGAAGTGCAACGTATTCCATATCAACCCCCGGTCCTAACGCACCTCCTGGTGCGTCATTCGCACAGGGTACCCGAGTTGCGTCTCTCGCGCCCGGAACAGATGCCGCAGCGGAGGATCCAATTATTTTTGAACGGAGCGCGAACATCCTGGTAGAGCTTTCTGGTAGGGCTTTCTGGTAGGGCCGGTGGTAGGGCCGGTGGGGATCGAACCCACGACCGAGGGATTATGAGGTGGGAGCAAATGGTCGGACTGGTCCGGTGGTGTCGAGATAGTCCGAGAATCGTTGAATTCTTCGTCCGATGGTGTCGGTTTCGTCCGGTGGTGTCGGCTTGGTATGTGGGATGAAACGTGGGATTTCCTGGCTCACTCAGGATCTCATTCGTTCCAAAGGGTCAGGCGAGATCACGTCGAGATTGGCTGCGCGTCCCGCCGGAAAACCTTGAAAATCGCCATTGACTTTGTGCCACAAAGTAATGTAACTTTGTGGCACAAACCAAAATGGGAGAACGCGATGGATCAAGAGAAGAAGCCGCCAAACCCTTCGTTCGCAGACGGGGATGAGAAGATTGATCCGAGAATCGCCGCGCAGTTGCTCCAAGAAACAACCAGTCAGGCGAGGCGACAATTTGACGTATGGCCGCCGTATCTGTTGTTCATCGGAGCCGTAATATTCCTCCTCGCCTTCGGCACCGCTTGGTTGTCAGTACGAGGACAGCATCCCTACGTCGGGCCGAACGGCGGGGCGTTGGCGGCGATGTACGGGGGAATCCTGGTCTGGATCATTGCCGTATCCGTGGTGCTAAAGCGCGCAAACAGTGGCGTGGGCGGTCGTTCGGCGCAACAGCGAAAGGCGTATCGCTCGGGCTTGATCACCGTCATCGTCGCATACTCTGCCTTTCAGGGCGCGCTCTACCACGCCGGAGCTAGCCACGCAATCGTCTACGGCATCTACCCCGCCTCGGTGCCGTGGTTGTTTGCCGGAACGGTCTTCGTGACCATAGGGGCGATTCGTGAAGAGTTGCCTGCCCTCACCCTCGGAATCGTCCTGATCGCCATCGGCCTCGGCAGCGCCTTCGCCGGACCCGTCGCCGCCTGGTTGGTCACCGGCATCGGCTTAGCCGTCGCGTTCGTGAGCTTCGCCGCGGTTCGAATCGTCCAGCGTCGCTCGTAGGTAATCGCTTATGACCGTTGGTGAGCTCAACCCGTTGATTCACGTCCCCGCCCGTCTGCGCATCATGGCCACGCTCTCGGTCCTGCCTGAAGGCGACACGCTCTCGTTCACACGACTTCAAGACGTGATCGGGTTGAGTTCTGGAAATCTCATTACTCACTTGCGCAAGCTTGATGACGCGAAGTACATCCATACCGAGAAGTCCGGTAATGGCGCCGCGTCGCGCACCGAGGTTGTTCTTACTCCGAAGGGGCGCCAAGCTCTCAACGTCTATAGGGCGGCGTTGCGCGACCTCATTGATGGGCTGTAGTGGCTCGAATCGGTAGCGCACGAAGCATTCGAGTTTTCGTGGCCGGCCGAAGTACGTCGTGGTGAGAATCGCTGTATGCGTACTCCGATGAGTTCGTCCTTTAAAGGATCCACGAATCGTCGCCGCAACGGTCGTCGTGACGGCCTTATTGGTAGGGCTGGTAGGGCCGGTGGGGATCGAACCCACGACCGAGGGATTATGAGGTGAATGCAAACAGTCGGTGTGGTCCGATGGCGTTGGATTCATCCCGAATTGAAAGAAAACTCGTCCGGTGGTGTCGGTTTGGTATGTGGGATGAAACGTGGGATTTTTAGGGTCGTGACAACGCCTAGTGGGGGTTCAGTAAGAAGGTCCGATGTGACAGCTCTGCAACATTGCACTGGCGATTGGGATAGACCGTGAGGATTCTTCTCTGCAGTTAGAAGAGACGCAAGCTCAATTTACAGCATTTTCAAGTGGTTGGATTTGTGACCTTTGACTCTGCCTCTTGGCATATTCACTGAATTACCTTACGAAGAGAAGTTCTTATTCGATTGGAGTGTTGACCATGAACGATTCATCTCCCGCGGGTCTGACGAAGTTCGAGCGCGATCGAGAGTCGTCCGTGCCAGTCCAAACTGAACCCAAGATGATTTCCCGATTTGCTCCGACCGTACGCCTGTTGCACTGGTGGATTGTCGCAACTTTTGCCGCGGCTCTGCTAACGGGACTCGCCATGGGATCAGAAATGGAAAACACGGGATTGTTTCACCTCCACGTCGCTGCAGTTATCGCGATGGGCGGCGGTTTCGTGGTCGCTCTCATCTTTGGTAACACAAAGGCAGTTCTTCGTTTCGTACGAGACGCACTCCTTCCGGATCGAAGTGACTTCGAATTCGTTGCCCGAATAATCGCGCGACCATTTCACCGAACCGGCGTCAGGTGGGGAAAGTTCAACCTTGGCCAAAAGGGTCTCGCGTGGATGATGTTGACGTCACTTGCGGCCATCATCGTTACCGGCGTCAACTCTTGGCATTCGGATGGGGATGCTTCGGGTCCGCACCTAACGGCCGCGGTCATCGCACTGATTCTCTTGAGTGTGCACGTTTTTATGGCCGTCGTGAATCCGATTACGCGCCCCGCGTTGCCTGGGATGGTCTTCGGACGAGTGAAGCGTTCATGGGCACTCCACCACCATGCCAAATGGGTCGAAGAAGAAGATCGTCGGTCTGCTCGATCGGCGATTGGATCACCAGAGTGAACGCTAAGACGGCATCGAAGTTAGCCGACGGCCAAGTTCGTGAATAGTTTGGTGAGATCAGTTCGTTGAAATATCTTTTGATGCGAGAATTTAGGAGGGCCGACTTGCGCAACCTCCGAGTGGAGGATCTGCGTTTGGCGGAGCGTGACGATCGAGCGACATGAAGTGCGGCTCTAGTAGATCAAAACTCCGCCGTATTTGGCAACTACGTATCGGATCTTTTCCAACATCAAAGACGTGCGCTGATCTGGAGAACCAGATCAACTAACAATGACTATTCGCCACTGAAGTCCCGCTACTTCGGGATCAAATTGTAGGGCCGGTGGGGATCGAACCCACGACCGAGGGATTATGAGGTGGATGCAAACGGTCGGAATGGTCCGGTGGTGTCGGTCTGGTCCGAGAATCTCTGAAATCTTGTCCGGTGGTGTCGGTTTGGTCCGGTGGTGTCGGAATGGTCTGTGGGATGAAACGTGGGATTTCTAACTTGCGAACTGCGGATGTTGGCTGATCTTGGACGCCTCTTCTGCAACAAATAGAGCAACAGTACGATTCGCTCATGGCCAAGTACTTCTTGCTGCATAGTCCTGTCGTCGGGCCCACGACTTGGAAGTGGGTCTCTGAAGAATTGCGGGGTATGGGTCATGAGGTGGAGATCTTGGTGATCAGTCCCCCTGCAACATTTCGAGGTTGGGAGGAAGTCGTTGAGGAAGTCGTTGTCCAAATCACCGGCGAAGATGATGCAATCTTCGTCGCACATAGTGGAGCTGGGCCTCTTCTGCCGACGATTGTGGACCGATCCAAAGCCCGAGGCTCTTCGATGGTCTTCGTTGACGCAGGCTTACCGGCAACAACAACAGACACGCCCTTGATGCCTGAAGCATTTCTGAAACAGTTATCCGCTATCACCGAGGATGGCTTGTTGCCCCCGTGGTCCGAGTGGTTCGGACCGGGCGTGATGGCATCACTCATTCCCGATTCGAACAAGCGCGAACTCATCGAGTTCGAACTTCCAAGAATTCCACTCAGCTACTTCTATGGATCGGTACCACCTGTTCGGAAGTGGCCCGCAGAACGAAATGGATACGTTCTTCTGAGTGACGGCTACCTGGACGATGCCAAGGAAGCTCGACGCCGTGGTTGGCCAGTTGTTGAGTTGTTCGGTGAACACCTTGACTTGATCACTAAGGCGCCCGAAGTTGCGTTGGCCGTAGTTCAAGCTGGTTCTTCGAATTGATGCGGTAGGGCCGGTGGGGATCGAACCCACGACCGAGGGATTATGAGGTGGAGGCATTCAGTCGAACTCGTGGGGTGGCGTCGGTATGGTCCGGTGGTGTCGGATTGGTACGTGGGATGAAACGTGGGATTCCCGATCCACCATCAGTCATCTCTGATTCAGCCTCGCAGCGCTGGTTCGCGAGGTTGGTAGAGAGATCCGCGCCCGTGCCCGGCCATGGCCAGTTAGAGGACCGGAAAAGGTTTACACGATCCTTGGCGAGCCTTCACGACCGTCTTAGTTGCTCCGGTCACACTCTAAGTGGCGGGTCAGACCTGCCACTAGACGGAGAACAGTGATGCGAATCAGCCGATCAGTCCCAGTACTTTTACCGGCCGCCCTAGTCATTGGGCTGTTTGGAATGGTTATACCAGCTCAAGCTTCGACCACGCCCGCGGCTGTAGTTAATGGCACATGCTCAAAGGGGAGTCTGAGCAATCTGCAGGTCCAGCGAGAGGATAACGGAACCTTGAGCATTGACTTCGGAGTTGACATGTCCGCACACACGAGTGGGGTCAGTTGGGTCGTCAAGGTAATGGACAACAGATCGATGGTGTACAAAGGGAATGCGGTCACCATCTCTGACGGCTCCTTCAGCATCTCAAAGGCGATTGCTCCGAAGACTGGCACGAACCACGTGGTGGCCACCGCCAGAAACTTCGCAACCGGTGAAACTTGCAAGATCCGAGCAGTGACATGACCTCACATGGAATCCGTGTCGATGTTCGGCTTAGTCGACAGGATCTACATGAGCAAAAGCCAACGAGCAGCGTATGCGCTGCCAAAGTCGGGAACGATAAGACAGGATGACACGGCTTGATTGGTAGGGCCGGTGGGGATCGAACCCACGACCGAGGGATTATGAGGTGGCTGCA
>OCZT010000090.1_pt1 | contig 81844 bp, 85 predicted proteins | sample 1539031 | NCBI WGS metagenome assembly OCZT01 (sample SAMEA3539308, study PRJEB22396) | soil metagenome | biome: tundra; feature: field; material: soil | place: USA | collected 2010-05 | depth 0.15 m
TTCCACCAACAGCAATGGTACAAGTTGGATTGAGTGGAGTAAGGGTGCCTGACATAGGTCCCGTCACATTTAAAGTAAATGACGTTGCGTGCGTGACAGTTGAGTTTGGAGTATATGTAATAACTATGACACCCTGCGCTCCGCTACCGCCGCGTTGGCCTGAACCCTTATTGGCTCCACTACCACCTCCTCCATAAAGTCCGCCGTTTTTTCCTGCCACAGAGAGGCCACCACTAGGGCCAGCGGCACCGCTACCTGATCCCGCTGTTCCCCATTCTGTTCCTGGGTTACCAGGTATGCCAGCTGTTCCATATCCTCCACCTACACCAGCCCCGCCGAACCTGGCATCAGCCCAATCGCTATACCCGGAATAAACACCACTAGAGGCTGATCCGTCATAACCTATTCCATGTGGTCCAGATGCGCTTCCACCACCTGCACCGCCATTTTGTCCTGCTGTATCAGCACTTCCACCCTTTCCTCCAGAATAACCGGTGCCGTACAATACATTTCCACCCGCTCCACCAGTTCCATAGCCAATATTATTACCTGGCTTGCCACCACCAGCGCCTACTGATGTCCCGTTAAACGTAGTATTGCCACCCGTCGTCGAACCACAGCTACCCATACATCCGACACCCACTCCTCCGGCACCAATTGTTATCGGCACCGAGTTTCCGGATGTTAAGGTTAGATTTGAAATGTTCGCATAGCCTCCTCCTCCACCACCTGCGGTTGCATAGTATGAAGATGTGTTATTTCCACCTCCTCCTCCACCAATGGCTTCAATTTTATTACTTGAATTATTCCAGTCCGAAGGCACTGTCCAGCTCGTACCACTAGTCAAAATAATTTGTACCGGTGTGCCAGCTGAACCTGCTGTACCTGTAACTGTAATAGGATAGGTGCCAACTGTTGCGCTTGCGCCCACAACCAAATTTACAAGCGGATTACAACTTGGTGTACACGTCTGACTTGTGTATGTGTTTGTAACATTTGCCGGAAGTCCGCTTGCTGTTATCGTTACCGGTTGCGCTGTGCCAGTAGAAAGAGTAAGTGGAATTGTTTCAGATCCAGACGAACCTTTTGCAATGTTTATTGTTCCGCTAGTAATACCAAAGTCGAAAGCGCCACCGCCCCCACCACTATAATTTGCCGAACAAGATGCTATGAAGCCACCACCAGAACCAGCGCAGGTCCATGACCACGGCCCAGAACCTGTGACCGATGATTGGGTGCCAGCACTACAAAGATTTGTTGTTGGTGCAGACGAGAATGTGCCTCCGTTCGATGAGCCACAAGAACCAGATGTTCCGCAAGATTGTGTATTCGTGCCTGCGCTATATCCAAGTGATGCGCATGTTGTTGGATTTCCTCCTGTTGCTTCTGTACAAGTTCCTGATTGAGTATTGTTGGAACATGTTCCCCATCCAGACCACGATGCCGGGGTGCCTCCGCATCCCGTTGCGGAAGAAGTGATTGTTACAGAACTTGGTGCTGAAGTCCCACCTAGGCCACTACAAGTAAGAGAATACGTTCCAGCACCCAAACCGCTCGCGCTTCCATTTACAGGAAGGGACGTGCCGGTCCAAGAACCAGAGCATGAGGTGGCATTTGTTGACGTCCAAGAAATGGTTGCTGTTTGTCCGCAGGAAGTAAGATTTGCGGCTGGACCAAAAGAAGTAATGACTGGCGGTGGTGTGAGAGGAGTGCAGCCTGATAAAGTGTAACCATATGCTCCTCCTCCTTGATAAACCCTCTGTGATAATGGGGTTACGCTTCCGGCCGTCCACCCGCTAGGAACAGTGTTTATCCACACACTAACATCAGTTCCATTGTATGACGGCATAAACGTAAAAGAATCCGCATCAGTACCCGCATTACCGGTACTTGAACCCCAGGTGGTTCCTGCTGGACAACTTGAGTAAATGTTTATGGTGGCCGGAAGGGTACAATTATCAGCTACATAGTTAAATGGTGTGTAAGCACAATACGTGAGATTTCCGGCATCTTGATCTTGTTGATAAAGAACATCACCAACATATGGAGACTGGCACCCCCCATACTGTAGACCGTTATTTAGAGTGTATCTTTGAACACTTGCGTGTCCACCGGGCACATCATATGGGTATGACATCCAACAATTATTTATAGTCCGCTCATTATAAGAACATGAATCAGAGTGCATATCCCAGTAAGTAGAACTTTGCGCGCATTGGTATTGGGCAGTCCACGTAGGACTAATATCACTACCATACTCATTGGCAAAGATTGAATTTGTAAAACCAAAATAAATCAAAAAGACCAGTGTGATAATCAAAACTATTCTTGATGCGTGAAAAATTTTTTTCATAGTTATTTATTGTCTTACTGCATAGCTTATCAAGACCGTGTTACCTGTTTGTTGTGGAACGATAACAACCGACATTTCATCGCCATTTTTATTCACGCCATGAAGTATATCTGCTGTCCCGTTTTTTTTGCTGGCATCGGCTGTAAATGAATTTACTGAAAAATACTTAAGATAAATTGAAGACAATTCGTCCATATTTTTTGTTGAATTGTAAGAAACATTATAGAGAGTTACTTTTCTGTCTGGGTAAGTGAGAGTTTCACTTTTTATTATGTTTGCAGTTTCTACAGGTATCCCTGCAATAAGTCCTGCTGGTAAAGATTTGTTGTTGTCTGCCAATGTCACGTTTTCGCTTGAAAATTTCTTGTTCGCATTAAATTCGCGATTTGAGCTGTAAGGATTATTGGGAATACCCAAGACAAGCGCCACAAAGACAAAACCGGCTGCCGCTATGACCAGCATTTTTTGCCGAGCTGGCATTTTGATTATCTTCTTCCAGACATCAATAGGACTTATCATATTAGGTAAATTATTTAAATTGGCCGATAACTTGACACATTGTATCACTTCTAGGCCTGTAAACAGGCTCTTTATTATCCACAGAATAGTCACAGTTTGATTTGACGGACAAAGCCCATTTTTAATGCATAATTATATTTAGAAAAAGCGTCTATCGAATGATGACGCCACAAACCTGTTCTTTGAAACTTGCCCCGTAGTGAGCTCTGCTCTACTACTGGGGTCATTCCGACTGGTTTCGGAAAGGGAGGAATCATGCGTATCAACACTCGCAGTATCCTTGCGGTCACGTTGATCGCAAGTTTCTTCTCTGTAAGTTGTGGTAAGGGTGTCATGGATCCAAACAACAATCCGCCACCACCTCCACCACCAGTTTCTCAAGTGATTACGGTGAGTATTGTCGCCCCCACCCAGGGTGCGGTGATCAAGCAGTCAACGGACAGCTTGGGAACTTCTGTTTGCCCAGTGGCTTCGGCTATAAGCAACACCCAGGGAAGTATGTCTGGTTCAAGCCTCGTTTACACAATTGACGGAAACCCCGTTTCGGGATGTGTAAACTTGTCCATTGGCTCACACACCCTATCGGCCACTGTGGCTTCCGTGCCAAACGGAGCTACTGTGGTGCCGGCTTCGGCAACCTTCACGATTACTCCGCTAACAATCACCGGCTTTGCGGTTATCCGCACCATGACTGGTGAACATTGCCCCGTTGGTGGGCGCGTCGTGGTCGGAGATTCCGGCTCTGTGCAAGACTCGACGTCAGTCAACAGCACGGGTACCTGCGCTTTCTCCGTAAACACTCGTCTGGCTGGAAGCGCCAATATTCGTGTTGTCTTTCACGGCGATCCGAACATGATTGAGGTAATCGCCCATGTTGACAGTTCGTACTTCGGGCACCTAACACTTCTAAGCCTGTCCTTGGTGCCAGCTGACCTTGCCATCCCTTTTAACGGGCTGTTCGTCGGTCAGTCACTGGTTCCAAACTTGGACCTTCCGTACTTGCCGAGTGGCGATGCTGCTGGAACTAGTTACTTCTACCGGTTCCATCGTACAGATTTGCCCGGAAACCCTTGGCAGTACCTAGTCGCTGATTTTGCCCAGTACCCCGTTGCACAGCAATTCTGTCGTAACTCTTCAAACCAGCCAGTCACCTCGAGTGACTCTGTTGGGTTCGAAGGTCAAATGGCAACTTTCGATCAGACTTTCGGACGACAGTCCTTTCGCTTCAACTCTACTGCAAACACCTGCGTGACCGGTATCGGCAGACGGCTATACGTGGACAGTACTGTAAGCAAGGTGCCCGGGGCCAACGTTAGTAACATGGTAACTTGGACATATACAGGTTCCTACTTTAACTTCGGAGTTGAGTTTGCGATATCTGACCAATTTACCGTTCACCATGAATCCATCCATTCGCTTGGTTTCGGACATACATGCGCGTGGAAAAGTATCATGTACACGGGTTGTTCGGTAGACAAGGCCAGCCAGTTCATAACCGTGAATGACGTACTCTGGTTCTACGTCATGCAAACCATGGCCGACGGTCAGAGAATCCACGGCACCCCGTTCGGCCTACCCCAAGTTCATCAGGGCTGGCGCCACACACACGGCGAAACCGAGGAACCTGTTCTAGTTTACGGTCCCACGTCAGCTAGTGCATCGGTTGCAATGGCCCGATTCTTGGCCACGGTCAACAGATCGAATTGATTGACATAGTTCACCGTCAGGTTTCGCAAAACCTGACGGTGAACAAAAGAGCCGGCGCATTCCAGCGTCCGGCTCTCTTTATTTGCATTTATAAATTAAATTTATTTTGTCGCGAGCGCTTGATCAATAATTTGTTTTAGGTTTGGTTGATCTAGACTTGTGTATGGTACCGCGCCTTGAACTGGGAATTTCTGACCATTGCTTGCCACCACAATAGTCCACGGGGTACCTCGTCCCCCAGTATCTGTGGCATTTTGCACGTCGGCATTAATTTTCTGCGCATATTTTCCACTTGCTAGACAATCGTTAAACTTTGTCACATCAAGACCGACATACTGGGCAATTATTGGTAGTTGTGCTGGGTCAAGAGAGTTATTTGAATTTGTTACCTGATACACTCGGTCAATGTACTTCCAGAAAACATCGTTACCCCCTAGCTCATTGGCACACTCGCTAGCCGCTGATTCGTTTGGTGCCTTGGAATGTAGTGACGCTATTGGAAACTGTCTGTACACCCAAACTATCTTGTCTCCATATTCACTCATCGCTTGTTGCATTGTTGATTGAAATTGTTTGCAGAACGGACACTCAAGATCCGAGTACTCCACAATTTTGACCGGCGCATTTGGATTACCAAGGATGTGATCTGCCGGCGACACTGGTCTCATGTTGTTGAGAGTTGTTTGATTATTTTGAGAATTTTGATTGTTTGAATTGCCGAGATTGAGTAGTGACCCAGCTTGTGCTGTAGGTGCGCCCGGCTGTGTTACTGTTCCGGACGAAACAGAAGTTGAATTTCCCTTGCCGACGATAATAATTGCAAGGGCTATCAAAAGACCTGCAATAATAACCGCGCTTGATACAGGAATTGGTTTTTCTTGGTTATCCATTGGATTTGAATTTAATTATAAGGTGAAAACATTGTAGCATAATCAATAACTGCTTTCTCACATGGCAACTTGACATGTTCAATGACTTTGAATATAATGGTCCTGTTATGTTTAATGGTTCGCCCTCACGGGCGGACCATTAAAATTATATGTTAGAAAAATAAGGAGCTTGGCGACTATATTTTTGTTAACCCAGCACCAATTTTGCTAAAGAAATAACGTCCGCAGTGCGTGGCTGAATAAGTCTTGCGGTTATGGGCGAAGTGCTGCGCCGATAAAGGTTTGTGGCTATTCGCCACTCGCGCTTCGCGTGGTATTGTAAATGTAAAATTGGTGCTTGGGTGCTGAATTTTATTATTCATTAATATTCATAAAAATTCGCATGTTTGACCTAAAAGTAATAAATTCCGTTCTTGAGCAGCTTGAGCAAGAGCGTGGAATCCCAAGAGAGAAAATTATAGAAGCCATTGAGATGGCCCTGGCCACTGCATACAAAAAAGAGTATGGCAAGCGTGGTCAGATTGTTCGCGCTAAGTTTGATATCAATACCGGCAAAACTGATTTTTATCAGGTGAAAATTGTGGTTGACGACAGTCGTGTCATCATCACAGACGATGACGAAACCTTTGAGCGCGCCGAGAATGACGAACGAATATTTTACAACCCTGAACATCACATTTTGATTGATGACGCTCGCAAAATGAAGCGCGATGTCGCTCTCGACGAAGAAATTTCTTTCCCACTAGAAAGCAAGAGTGATTTCGGTCGTATCGCAAGTCAGACAGCCAAGCAAGTCATCATGCAAAAGATTCGCGAAGCAGAAAAAACCAGTGTAATGGGTGAATACGGTTCTCGCGAGGGTGAAATTGTCACTGGTACTGTGCAGAGAATAGAACGTGGCAACATTTTTGTGGACATGCACCGAGCACCTGGCATCTTGCCATACGAAGAACAAATTCCTGGTGAGCATTTTGCTCAGGGCGAAAGAGTTCGTGCCTATCTATATAGAGTGGAAGAGACTCCTCGCGGAATATTTTTGCGTCTTTCTCGTTCACATCCAAAATTTCTCGAAAAATTGTTTGCTCAAGAAGCTCCAGAAGTAGCAAACGGTTTGGTAGAAATTAAAGCCATTGCCCGCGAAGCTGGATACCGCTCGAAGATCGCGGCATTCTCAAAAGATGAACACGTGGACCCAGTCGGCTCTATGGTTGGTCAGCGTGGAGTGAGAGTTTCTACAATCACAAGTGAGCTTGGTGGTGAAAAGATAGACATTATTGAATGGTCACCTGATCCGAAAAAGTTTATTGAGGACGCTCTCTCCCCTGCCAAAATTCTTTCTGTTACCACCAACGATGAAACCCATGAAGCCAAAGTGGAAGTCTCCGAAGACCAGCAATCTCTGGCCATCGGTCGCGGCGGACAAAATGTTCGCCTCGCAGCCAAGCTGACTGGCTGGAAAATTGATATTCAATCAGTCAAAGGTGAGAACCTTGCCGAAGCCACACCAGAAGAAGCTGCTCCCGTTGTGCAAACCAAAATTCCTGGAGAAAACGTCTCAGGCCCACACGCAGCTGACATTTCAGACGCAGTTTCGTCAGAATAACCTCCGTCCCAAAACCTATATCTTGTAAGAATAGTCGGTTATTGTCGTCTTTTGTGTTACCAATCAAAACAGCGTAAAATAATAATATTATTGGACTCATCTCAACATCATGGAACCAAACAATCCAAACCCGTTATCACAGACTCCTATTTCTCCTCCAACTCACGAGGAAGATAAGTCTGTTGGACCGGCTATAGGTGTTGTTCTAATTGTTTTAATTATCGTTCTTGGTGGCCTATATTTTTGGGGTCAGAGAGTAAGTCAGCAACAGCAAGCACAAACAGCACAAACTGGAACCACAACAGGATACTAAACTAGAAATAATAGCGGACTCAACCAGCACCACTTTTTTGCAAAAAAGTGATGCTGGTTTGCTTTTTGGCGACCATTTCTGTAAATTAAAACTCTTTAGACAAGAACTTGTCCCGTTAGAAGTTGCACACTTATGGTGTGCCCAAGATTATACAAAGCCGTTAGGCGAATTCGCTCATATAATTAAAAATTACAAGAAACGACAAATGAACTTCTAATGGGATGAAACATCACAAAATTACAAAAGTAGAAAAGCTGCCGGAATCCCAAGTGTTAATAGTGGGCTCAATTGACGATACATTTATTCGCGAACACCGAGAGCGAGCGATAAAAAGATTCCAAGAAAACACCGAGATGCCGGGGTTTCGAAAAGGCAAAGTGCCGGAAAATCTTATTATAGAGCGCATGGGCGAAATGACGGTCCTTGGTGATGCTGCTGAAGAAGCGTTAAACGAGGAATATTCCAAGATTATTGAAGCTGAAAAACTTTTTGTGCTTGGCAAACCGGAAATCAAAATCACCAAGTTGGCGCCAGGAAACCCTCTTGAGTTTACTATCACAGTCGCAGTCCTACCAGAATTCAAACTTCCAGACTATGAATCAATTGCCAGGAAAGAAATGGCTCTGGAAGACGATGACTCTGTAACCAACAAAGAAGTAGAAGACGTCATCGAAGATATTCGCAAAAATTTTGCTCACGCCGAATTTCATAAGAAGGGTTTGACTCACGATCATGCAGCACCCGAATTCAAACCCGAAGACTTACCGGAAGTAACAGATGATTTTGTCAAAAAAATCGGAGACTTCAAGGACGTCACTGATTTCAAATCAAAAATCAAGGAGAATTTAAAAAAAGAAAAACAGGTTCGTAATCGAGAAAAGAAACGAATGTCGGTACTGGAAAAAACAATGGAAAAAACCGAGATCGTTGTTCCGAAAGTTCTATTGGAAAATGAGTTGGAAAAAATGTTGGCGCAATTTAAGGATGACCTTGCTCGTGCTGGCGCTATCTATGAAGATTATTTGAAATATATAAAAAAGACAGAAGAGCAAATAAAAACCGAATGGAAAGAAACCGCACTGAAGAAGGCCAAAGCCCAACTCATCATCAACAAAATTTCAGAAGATAAAAAAATCTCACCTGATGCAGATAAGGTTCGCACTGAAACCGAGAAAATAATGATTCTTCATCCTGATGCCGATCCCCTTCGTGCTCGCATGTATGTCGGCCAAATGCTACTCAATGAAGCTGTGCTGGAATTCTTGGAAAGTCAGAAATAAATAAACAGGCACTAAGGTGTGCCTGTTTATAGGTTTCGATAACCTAACTTTGGATACCTTCACCAAAAGGACAAGTGAGACTCTTTGTGGCTGCTTTTTGAGAACTGATCGCATTCTCCATCTCAGGTGTAATGAATTTTGTTACATCAAGTCCCTCCCCACAACAAGGGCAGAAAACGTACACATCGCCTTTTTCAGTCCAAGCTGACAAATAATCTCCTTGTAGACGACGGAAGAGGTCTAGAAAAGCCACAGAAAGTGTGGCATTACATAGGGAACATACAATTTTCAATCTCCAACCTGTAAATGGATCAGCTTCATTTGGATAACCTGGATAACCCTTTATTAATACTTTCATATAAATATTCTCCGGTGACTGTGAGGTGATTGAAGAACAATACAACTGTCTGAAGTAAAGGATAACAGTAATTTAAATTTTGTAAATAATTGTTTACAATAAATATACTTTAGTCTATAATATGAATTGTTATAAGGGCATAATAAATATATTTTGTGTAGTAAATATTTACAACAATGGAGAACTTCAGACAATTACTTGAAAACCTTGGTCTAAATAAGAATGAAGCATTGGTTTATCTGTCATGCCTTGTGTTCGACGGAGCACCAAATAGTACAATAGCCAAAGAAACAAAACTTAACAGAATTACCTGTTACGAGATTTTGAAACGACTCGAAAGACGGGGGTTTGTTAATTCGTTCAAAAAACGTGGCGTAAAATCATTCGTTCCCACACATCCAAATATTTTAGTAAAACAAGCCAAGGACCGTTTACTTGAAACAGAAAAATCTGTTGGTGACCTATCTAGTTTGCGTGGTGCATATATAAAAAAACCAAAAGTACTTTTTTTTGAAGGTATTACTGGCATTAAAAACATTTACGAAGACACCCTTTTGCACAGCAAAAAAATTTTTACTTTTACTAACCCCGGTGACATAAGGGGTCTGCTTGGAGATAAATATATAAATTCGTACGTAAAAGAGCGAGTGAAAAAAAATATTACAGTTCAGGGGCTTGCTCCAAATACTGATGTTGGAAAAAGAGAAAAAGAAAATGATAACGAATCCATGCGCGCTACAAAACTATTCGATCGTAGTAAATACTCCATTGAAAACGAAATTATGATTTACGAGGACAAGGTTGCGCTTTTCTCCGGGCAAGATAAACTGGGCATAATAATTGAAAGTAAAAGTATCGCAAATACGCTCAAAAACATTTGGCAAATTGCGTGGGACAATCCTAATATCTAATGTAAATTTTTTCTGGCAAAAATCGCTAGGACTTAAAAGGTGGCGGGTTTACTGAAGCAAAATCAAACTGGTAATTGCAACTGCTGCGGTCTCGGCACGTAAAACTTGGGCACCTAATGAGTAAATTTTTATATTGTGTTTTTTGAAAAGAAAAAGTTCCCGCTCTGTCCAACCACCTTCTGGCCCGATAAAGATTCCGAGTGGCGAAATTTTTCCAGCGTGCTCCACGGTAAATACGTCTGCTTTCGGATGAAAAGCAAAACAGGGAAAATCGGTTGCTAGCGCACCCTCGAAATTCATAATGGGCGCAATCATTGGCACCATAGTTCTGCCCGACTGCTCCGCAGACTCAATCAATATTTTCTGCGCTCGCTCCATATTTAAATCTTTCTTTTCACTTCTGTCTGAAAGGAGTGGAACGAAGCGTGAAACACCAAGTTCTGTTCCCTTTTCAAGTATCCATTCAAATTTATCTTTCTTGATTATTGAACAAAACAAATGAAGTTCACGAGCCGGCTCCCCCTTTGATGTTTTCCGAGAAACAATTGAGCAATTCACTTCTCCCTTTTCAAGCGAAGCGATGAGTGTGTGATATTCATATCCGGAATTATCAAAAAGAATTATCTGTCCACCAGTTGTGAAACGGAAAACGTTTTTAATTTGATGGAAAAAATCCGAGTCGCGAATAACGACGCTATCTTGGTCTCCTATCTCTTGTTGTACAAAAAAACGATGTAAACGCATGGATAGTTTCTAGAAGTTAGAGGCTAGTGGTTAGTAAACATCAAACAGCTTCAGTATATATAGCCCTTGAAATGTAGCAAGAATCATGTATTATGCCCCTGTATTTGTTTCACATTACTAACATCTAACGACTAAAACCTAAAAACTTCCGATGCTTATTCCTACAGTAATTGAAAAATCACAATTTGGTGAACGAGCGTACGATATTTACTCGCGCCTTTTGCGTGAAAACATTATATTTCTGGCTGGCCACATAGATGATGATGTTGCAAACATTGTCATTGCTCAACTACTTTTTCTTCAATCTGAAGACCCCAAAAAAGATATTTCTCTGTATATCAATTCACCGGGAGGATCAGTGACTGCTGGATTAGCGATTATTGACACAATGAATCATCTAAAGCCTGCCGTCTCCACTGTCTGTGTCGGAATGGCGGCATCAATGGGTTCGCATATTTTGGCAGCGGGCGCTAAAGGTAAACGTTACGCTCTCCCCAATTCCGAAATTATGATTCACCAACCCCTTGGAGGTGTCGAGGGCCAGGCATCGGATATCGCAATCCGCGCTGAATGGTATGTAAAAATAAAAGGCCGCCTAGCAAAAATGATGTCTGAACACACGGGCCAAACAGTCACTCAAATTGAAAAAGACATGGACCGAGACTTCTTTATGGACGCAAGCCAAGCAGTCAAATACGGAATTGTGGACAAGATAATGAAAAAAGGATAGACACAAAAAAAGAGCCCAATGGGCTCTTTTTGTGATATTCACCCCAAGCTTTACAAAATCCTCCCTTTCTTATAGAGTGTGGATGTTATTCCTTTAATTTTGATAGCTTTCCAATTTGTTTCTTTTGATTTCCCTACCGACACGTCCGGACCCAAAAGCGCATCGTGTTTCAATAGATATACTATGCAGTACACACCAACCATAAAAGGATTTTGAAGAAACTCTAGGCGGGCTATTTCCGCACCATGTCATTAAAAATAGTATTCTTGCTCCTGGCGCTCGCAGCGTCAGCAGGCATTGCATTCGGATATTTTCTGCGATGGATTATCACCCTTGGTCAGAAGGGATCAATGGAGCTCGACATCAAGCAAATGATGCTTGAAGCCAAAGAGCAAGCCACCAAAATAACGACAGAAGCCGAGACCAAAGCCGAAGAAGTTCTTCGTGTGGCTCGAACTGAAAGCAAAGAAAAAGAAGAAAAAAATATAAAAACAGAAGAACGCCTTATCAAGAAAGAAGAGTTTCTTGATAAACGACAAACTGACATTGATAAAGAAGTTGAGGATCTGAAGGTTCGTGTAGTTGAAATCCGTGCCATCAAGGAGCGTGCTGATGCACTGGCTCTTGAGCGTGAACAAGTTCTACAAAGAATTGCCCAGATGAACAAAGAAGAGGCCCACAAAGAGCTCATCTCAATCGTAGAAAAACAATCCGCGGAAGACCTATTGATTAGAACCCAGAAGCTGGACCGATCTGGCCAGGAACAAATAGAAGACAAGGCACGAGATATTTTGGCCACCACCATTCAGCGTCTTGCCACAGCGGTACCTTCTGAAATTATGACCACCACAGTCACCATTCCATCCGATGAAGTGAAAGGAAAAATTATCGGAAAGGAAGGCAGAAACATCAAGGCATTTGAGCGCGCTACAGGAGTTGAAGTTATTGTTGACGACACCCCTGGAGCCATTACCCTTTCGTCATTTGATCCTGTCAGGAGACAAGTTGCAAGAGTTGCACTAGAAAATCTGATTGCAGATGGACGCATCCAGCCAGCAAAGATTGAAGAAGCTGTTGAAAAATCCAAACAGGAAATTGCAAAGATTATCAAGGAAAAAGGTGAGGCAGCTGCCTATGAGTGCGGAGTTTACAATCTTGATCCTCGTATCATTGCCATTCTCGGAAGACTTCACTTCCGAACAAGTTATGGTCAGAATGTTTTGCAACACTCTGTAGAGATGACTCACATCGCCCGCATGCTTGCCGAAGAACTTGGCGCTGATGTGGCTGTGGCAAAAGCCGGCGCACTACTCCATGACATCGGAAAAGCCATGGACCATGAAGTTGTAGGCACTCACGTAGAAATTGGCAAAAGAATTCTGCAAAAATTTGGCGCCAGCGAAGAAATTATCAAAGCTATGCAGGCTCATCACGGAGAATATCCTTACGAGACTATTGAATCTGTCATCGTGCAGACTGCGGATGCCATTTCTGGAGGTCGCCCAGGCGCGAGACGTGACTCTGTAGAAAATTATCTTAAGCGTCTCAAAGAACTTGAAGCCATCGCTGCTGGTTTTCCTGGCGTTGAAAAATCTTTTGCTCTACAAGCTGGACGTGAAATACGAGTATTTGTCACACCGACAGAAGTTTCCGACCTTGAAGCACGCACCATGGCCCGTGATATTGCTAACAAAATTGAGCAAGAGCTCAAATACCCAGGAGAAATCAAAGTCAACGTTATCCGCGAATCACGAGTAATAGAATTTGCAAGATAAAATCGTAATACATGGAGCGTAAAGCGTAAAGTGTCAAAATAACCTTATTTCTAGCCCGATTTTAGCTTTCTTTTCCCCCCCACGTTCTACGTTTTACGCTCTGCGTTCCACTCCTTGCACAGAATATGGCCTACTATATAATGTTCTCATACCTTATGAGTCAATGAACGAAGCCTGCCGACGAGAGAAATTGTCGCTCCAGGCCGGTTTCCTCATTGAGGGCACAAAGCGTCGACATTATCATTATCAATTTTGCAAATCTTATTATGAATAAACAAGCAATTGTAGAGGCAGTTCACGAGAAAATTGGCGGAACCAAGGTTCAGTCAGAGCTCGCAGTAGAAACCATGATTGAAAGCATTGTTTCTACACTGAAGAAAGGAGGTGAAATGTCTATCGCTGGCCTTGGAATTTTTTCCACAAAGAATCGCGCAGCCCGTCAGGCACGCAATCCTCGCACCGGAGAAGCTATTCAGGTCGCTGCTATGCGAGTACCAAAGTTTCGCGCAGCAAAGGCCTTGAAGGATGCCGTCAAGTAATCTCAAACCTGCCTACAGGTAGGCAGGGATGCAGTAAAATAACTTTTGTTTACTGTGCTCATCAAAAAATCACCCCGCAGACGCGGGATGGTTTTTTGATTGAGATTTTTAATTGCACTAAGCTACTTTGTTTTTTCTTGCCTGTAATTCTCTTCTGAATGACTCCGATCTTTCTATTATCAAACTAGAGTCTTGTGGAGACCTCAGCGGTCCCATAGATAAATTTTCACTTTCAATTTCAGCATTTTTTGACGCAAGGATTAACTCATCATCGCTCATTGCTTGTGCGGTTCTATCTAGGTCTCCCCTTGAAAACCCTAGATATTCTTCACCACTAATGATTCTTGGTCGGCTATACATATCGTCCTCGTCAGCTCTTTCTTTCAACTTGATTATTTTGGCCCTAGCGTCAGTAAGAATTTCGTCAATATCACTATTCTTTTCTTCTCTTTCTCGCCGACCTTCACGTATAAAAGAATGGACCGATGGAGACATGGGAGAAAATGACAAGGACTCAAGTAAATCTGTAATGCTGATACCAACAACGTGTGCAACTGTGTGAAGCCCTCTTAGTAACTTGAACACTTGAGCCTTAAGTTCTGGTTCCGCGTCTGCTTCCCTTTGCATTTCATCAAGCAACAAAAGGGCCTTATCAAAATCTTCAGAAGTGACCTTTCTCTCTATTTTTGTTGGAAAAACCCCACTATCAAGTGCTTCTGCGCGTCTTTCACTATTAACATCTCCTGCTTTTCTCCGGAGTAAACTTGCTTCATCTTCCGCATCTTTGTGAGATAACTGGCCACCTTCTATTGTCATACAGTTAAGAATTAGTTGTTAAATTAACAATTCAATTCTACCCTCCACCACCGAAAATACAAGCTGTAGGGCCAGGGAGAATCTCTCCTTACAGGAGCTGTACACCCTTCGTATCGTGCTCCCCCGCATGTGCGGGGTCCGCGCGATTTACTCAAGGTCTTCTATTCTCCCACGAAAGCTTCGCTTTCTTGGTCCCACAAATACAAAAAAACACCCAAGCTGGTGTTTTTTTGTATTTGTGCGGCCAGGGAGAATCGAACTCCCATCCCGTCCTTGGCAAGGACGTGTTCTACCACTAAACCATGGCCGCAATGTTTGAAAATACTAACAAATGAATCACCTTACCGCAATTCATTTGCATTCCTTTTTTGTAAATCAATTACTGCCTCAAAATTATCCTCTTTTATTATTGGTGCCCATCGTTCAAACCCGCATTTCTGGCATCTCTGCTTGATTCTTAATTCTTGATTCTTACTTCCAGTCTCCACCGGTTCCATCATTCCCCCACAAACTTCCCTTCTATCGCCCGGGTCAATGTCTACGTGTTTGCTCCACAAACATTTCTTGCAATGGTTTGTAAACCCATTGCCGATGTTTGTGGTACCACATTTCTCGCATACAAAATTTTCAACGTTTTTTGTGAATGTCATTGCATTTTTACTTTTATAACATCTTCATATTTGTCCGCAGACTTCCAAGCAAGCTCAAATAGTGTGTGCATTGACTGGTAAATGTCCTTACTTGATATCATCACTGCCATAATGAACGGTTTGAAAGAGAAAAAGACTACAGTATCATCAAAAAGTACATTATCAGTTTGAAACGCTCCATCCCCAGAAGCAAAGCGTTGTTCATAATACTCACCATGCTCAATAGTATTTGCAAATTTAAGGTCCCCCACACCTTTCGTCAGTATCTCTTTCACTCTAATATCTTTGCGTTTAGATGCCTCAATAAAATCCTTGAGAAACTCGGGGTATGTTTGTTCTATGTCACGTATAGTTGTGAAAATACGCGCCTCTTTCGCATTCAACATCTTTTTATACACACTCTCCACTCCTTCTTTGCCCTGGAAAAGCTGCATGTGGGGCTTCTCGCTGTTTGCATTGTATAAAGCAAGTAGGTTAGGCATCTGTTCGGCAAGCAAATTATGTTTTTTCTTCACATCAGCAAGAAGTTTCTCTGGTGATTGAACTGCGTACAAAGAAACTTTTTTGTGCGGCACGAGACTGACAAGGCCTTTCTTTTCCAAATTGTCCAAAATGAGATATGTTGTTGGACGTTTGAGTCCTGCCTTAGTTGCAATAGCATATACAGTGGACATGCCGAACTCGAGAAGTGCTAAGTATACAGATGCTTCCTTTTCATCAAGTCCAACCTGTTTCAATAATTCATTATTCTCCATTTACCAAGTATATTCTCTAAATTATAATTTGTCAACTTTTCTGACAAAAGAAACTATACGGCTATAAACCTTTGTTTATAAGGTTATTTTGTATAATTAAATGTCATTGTTATTGACAATGACAACATTTCCTGATATACTATACCCAGAGTAAGTTTGATCTTTCAATTTACCAAACTACAGGAGAACCCCATGCTGAAGTCTTTGCTGAAAGCCCTGGTTGTCCTCATCAACATTGTTTCTCTCCCCACTTCTTGGTTCTCACTTGTCTTTGTAAATTTCCATTTGGGTTATCAAATCCACTTAGTTTCTACAATCGTACTGCTCGTGGTAACCCCTGTTACCATCAGGTGGTGGGAGGATGGGGATGATAAAAACTTGATGTGGTTTCTCTATATCATCTTCGGATGGATACTGGCGATTAGTATTTCTCCAGAGCCTCTGATGTGGCTGTTGGGCATCGCTCCTCTAGTAGTAGTAAGCGTTGTACTATTTTTCAAGTTTGCTATTTCTATAGAAGATTGCATGAAGTAGCAACCAACCCAGACCCCCTAACATCTTGTGGGGGTCTTCTCATGTAAATTTCTATCGGGCTGCCGGGAATTGAACCCGGGCCTTACCCACCCCATGGGCAAATACTACCGTTATACTACAGCCCGTTACTCGTTCGGGGTGCCGAGAATCGAACTCGGTCCTCACGAACCCGAATCGTGAATACTACCGGTATACTACACCCCGTTGGATTTCTATTATACATATACAAAACCATACGAGAATCTTTCCCTACGGGAACTGTACAGGTTTCGTATCATACTCGCTAGGCTCAGCGGGAATCTCGACTACCGTCGCGGGTACTTTTCAGCCTCGTAAACTCGGCAATGAAAAGTCTTTCGATTCCCGGACGAGAGCAAAGCAGTTTGCTCTCTCGCCCGAAAAACTTTGTTTTTTTGTCGGGGCGCCGGGAATCGAACCCGGCCCTTATGCTCCCAAAGCATACATACTACCGATATACTACGCCCCGTAGTGTTTTATAAATCTAACTATTTTTTCCGCTGGCCAAGACCCTCATGCTCCCTGTCGTCCTAACGGCACACATACTACCGATATACTAAACCCCGTTTAACGATTTTTCATAGTAACACAAGCATAAATAATCAGCTAATTTGTTAGGTAATTTGACTTATTCAACTTATCAAACTTAAATAGTTTAGTAACTTTCCTAAAGGACAATATTTTCCATAAAGATAACTTTGGCTTTTTTGTGATCATGACCTATTCGTACAATCACTGCGTCAATAGCAACTTTATCCTCTGATATCCTCTTCTCCATACAATATGTTTGAATTGCCTTATTCATTCTTTCCAATTTCTTTGGGTGAATATTCTCTTCTGGGCGAAAAGATGTTTCATGAATAACCTCTTTTCCAAGATTTCCATCTTCCGCAGTTTTTACTTCAACAAAATGGAAGACTTCGTCTTTTTTTGCAATTATATCAATCTCTCCCCAAGGTTTAAGATAATTTCTTTCAACAACAGCAAAACCACGTTTCATAAGAAACTTTACTGCAATTGCCTCTCCAAAATCTCCAAATTGTCGTTTTTTAGTAATCAAAGCGGTTTTTGGGTTAGTTACTTATGAAACGGTCATAATCGTTTCATGTGAAACTATTATTTTCTACTTTTCGGAATATGGCTAATATAAAGTCTCTATTGCAGAACCACAAACAATTGAGACATGAATTTTACTGTCCTTTATACACTTGTCCCCGATGTTATCCCCAGTTTCTTACAATTTTTATAAAATATGGTGAAATAACCCTTTATTTAAAACATTTTTTACAAAATTCGGTTTATGTTTCAAAGAATCAAAAGGACGTTTTGTATTAAACACACATAATTATAGCAAATTATTGCTGTGGCTTAACTATTCTGTTACTATGTCCTGACTGCGGGATTAGTTTAATGGTAGGACGACAGTTTTCCAAACTGTAAGCGGGAGTTCGATTCTCCCATCCCGCACAAAAACGTTAAGAAAATCATAACTTCTTTTTGTCTTTGTGGTCACAACTCTCGGCTCGTCGTCACTCACCTTGGTCGCGGCCCCGGCAGGCTCCTCGCCTTACAGGCGCTGTACACCTTTCGTATCGTACTCGCTACGCTCCGTGCGATTAACTCAAGGTTTTCGAATCCTGCCCGAAAGCCTAACGGCTTTCTGGTTGCTGTGCACCCGGCAGGATTCGAACCCACAACGACTGTTCCGAAGACAGTAATGATATCCATTTCACTACGGGTGCAATATAAACACGATACATTATTTTAATGATTTCTCCAAATTTTAAGCCATACATTATGATTTGAGGTGGGGTAGTGATAAAATATTAAGTAAATAACTATGACCAGTCCATTTTCTATTCCAGAATCCGTTTCACGAATAACCGAAACTTTAGAAAAAGAGAGTTTTGAAGCGTATCTGGTTGGTGGTTGCGTCCGTGATCTGTATCTTGGGCGTACCCCAAAGGACTGGGACGTGACCACCAACGCAAAGCCTGACCAAATCATTTCACTGTTTACAAAAACATTTTATGAAAATGAATATGGCACGGTTGGAGTTGTAAATGAAGATGAAACTGACATAACCCTAAAAGTAATTGAGGTTACGCCATATAGGACCGAGGGTGCTTACTCTGACAGTAGGCGACCAGATACGGTGTCGTTTGATGCAACACTTGATGATGACTTGAAAAGACGTGATTTTACAATCAACGCTATTGCTTTGGATATTGTAAAAAACGTTGTCGTTGACCCATTTTTTGGCAGGGAAGACATACAAAAGGGAGTAATCAGAACTGTGGGGAAGCCGGAAGAACGATTCCAAGAAGACGCGCTACGAATGCTTCGTGCGGTGCGCATTCATGCGGAGCTCGGTTTCAAAATTGAAAAGGAAACGCAAGACGGTATAAAGAAATCGGCAAATTTATTGAGGAAAATAGCCAAAGAGCGTATCCGTGATGAATTTATTCGTATCGTCATGTCACAGAACCCCATGGAGGGACTGACCGTAGCCCACGAACTGGGTATTCTCAAATACATTTCACCTGAACTTGAAGAGGCGATAGGGGTTGAGCAAAACAAAGCCCACTCTTTTGACGTTTGGACACATTTAATGAAATCACTCCAACACGCTGCGGACAAAAACCTTCCTCTACATATCAGACTCACGGCTTTATTTCACGATATTTCCAAGCCAGAAACCAGACGCAGACCCAAAGAGAAGAACGAGTGGACTTTTTACGGACATGAAGTTGTTGGGGCAAGAAAAACTAAGAAAATCCTAGATAGATTGAAGTTCCCAAGAGATTTAATTGATAACGTGGTGAAACTCGTACGATGGCATATGTTTTTTTCCGACACAGAACAAATCACTCTGTCTGCCGTGAGACGCTTGGTGGCAAATGTGGGCAAAGAGAATGTCTGGGATCTTATGAGCGTTCGAATGTGTGACCGTATAGGCACAGGAAGGCCCAAGGAGAGCCCATATCGCTTGAGAAAATATCAATCAATGATTGAGGAAGCCATGCGTGACCCGGTGTCTGTAGGAATGCTTGCAATTGATGGCGCTGACGTTATGAAAATCACCAAAATTCCAGCCAGTCCAAGAGTTGGTTCTATTCTGCACGCCTTGCTTGAAGAGGTCTTGGAAAATCCAAAACTAAATACAAAAGAGACACTTACTGAAAAAGCTTTGAAATTAGCCACACTTTCAGAGGTAGAACTGGCCAAAAAAGGGGATTCGGGTAAAGATAAAAGGGAAGAGGAGGAAGAAAAAATACTAAAAAAAATTAGAGGTAAGTACAAAGTTAACTAAGACCACCGACAACCTACAAAATACTGTGCAAATTAATGCCTTTGAATCCTTGTTTGTGTTTAGTTGTGGGTTGTTAGTTATTTTATAAACAAAAACCGCTCCAACGGTTGCGACGTTTGAGCGGCTGGGCAAAAGAGCCACTCAGTATAGAATCGAAGGCGAGTATATCTAAAAAAGAAAAAGCAAGTTGGGGATATACGTATAAGCCAGACGACAAAAAACCGAGAAGTCTTCCGCAGAGTGTACAACTCTCAAAGAACAAATGCAGGAAGATTACGTGCAAAAACAAAAACTGTCCTTGAACCACCTCTTCCGCGTCCTGAATCAGTATAACATTTATAAGGGACATCATCCATAAGGCTGTGGATAAGAATGTCCTTGACACAAAAACTGTCAAGAAAAGTTTAGCTCCAAAGTGAGTGGACAATGGTCAGAACCCTGTAAAGAGCTAAGAATTTCAATGTTTTTGACTTTTGAAATAATGTCTGGTGTAACAAAAAAGTAATCTATTCTCCACCCCACGTTTCGATCTCGAGCATAAGTTTTCATATCCCAGTATGTATAAGCACCGGTTTTGCTTGGATTGAGATGACGATAAACATCTACAAAACCAGCACCCACAACTTCGTCAAGCCACGCGCGCTCCTCGGGCAAAAAACCTGTATTTTTCTCATTTTCTTTTGGTCTAGCGAGGTCGATTTCATTGTGTGCGGTATTAACATCACCACAAAAAACAACTGATTTTTCTTTTCGCAGTTTTTCCACAAATTTCAGGAATTCTTCATAAAACTTGAGTTTGTATGCTAGACGTACTGGACCGCCTCCACCATTGGGGAAGTAAACATTGAGTAAAATGAATTCTTTGTAGTGAGCGACTATCATCCTACCCTCTGTATCCTTGCCTTTCATGCCGTATTCCACTTTTATTGGCTCTATCTTGCTATATATGGCTACACCGCTGTATCCCTTCTTTATGTCTGGAGCATTAAAATATGAATGATAACCATTTGGATTGCGAATTTCCTCGGGTAACTGATCCGGCAATGCTTTAATTTCCTGCAAGCAAACAATGTCTGGGGAATCTTTGAAAATCTGGTTAAAAAGATCCTTTTTATGGACCGCCCGCAAACCATTTACATTCCAACAAAGTATTTTCATTATTTGATTTTAGCATGCAAAATGCCCCCACCTAAAAGGATGGGGACACAACAACAATAACTTTACACATCAAGATAGAGCATCAGGAACCTGCTCGTTGCATAATCTTTTAAGCTCAGCCATAGAAACGATGCCGAGATTCTCGATTAAAAGACTGAACAACTTCTTCGTCTGTGCTCTGATTGCTGGGATATTGGAAGGAGGATCGAATGGAACCAATTCAACCAGAATGAACTCGAGCTGCCTTTTTTTACTGCCGGAAGACGTCATTCTTATATGCGTAATCATAAACAGCCTCACGGTTGGAGATGTGTACTTCTGATTTCGATATTAATACAAATTGTTAGATTATTCAAGATTTAATGAACTTGCTAACTTACGCTGAAATCGTCAAAAACTTAACGAACTTGTTTGTTATGAAACTGTTTATGTATCTCTTTGAGGTGGGTGTCTGTCACGTGAGTATAAATCTGGGTAGTGGCGATGTTGGCATGACCCAGAAGCATCTGGACTGAGCGAAGGTCGGCGCCGTTTTGCAAAAGATCGGTGGCAAAACTATGACGAATGACGTGGGGAGTCACTTTTTTGGAAATACCGGCTTTGAGGGCGTAATGTTTAACCAATCTTTCAATAGAGCGAGGGGTGAGGCGTTTGTCATTGTTGTCGTTTTTGTTCCTGCCAACGTTTATAAACATGGCATCTTCTAAGTCGGCACGTTTTGCCAAATATTTTTTCACTGCCTCTTTGGCTTCACCAGACAAAAAGACTACACGCACTTTTTCTCCCTTACCTCGGACTGAAAACTCATCTCGGGACATATCTAGATCACGAGGTAGGGAAGCTAGCTCAGAAACACGCAGCCCAGTAGAGAAAAGTAATTCCAAAATAGCTTTGTCTCGCAAAGCTTTGACACTTTCTCCATCTGGCGCCTTCATTATTCGCACAAGTTCATCGGAAGTGATGAGGTCAAGCGAACGTTCTGGAACCTTGGCAAGCTCTATGCGATCCGGAGCAAGTGAGGGTATGTCGCGCTTCATCAAATATTTCAGAAATGCACGCAAAGCAATGAGGTAATAGTTCTGGGTTCGCTTCTTTAGGGTTTCTTTTCTTCCGCCAATCACCGTCCCAGACTCTCTGCGGTTAAGCCAGAGACGGTATTCGCGAATTACATCATCTGTAATGTCTTTTGGCTTGGTTATTTTTGAATAGGTGAGAAAAGTTTCAAGGTAGTGACCGTAATTTTCTACAGTTTTCAAACTTCGGCCCCTACTGACCTCCAAATCTTCAAGAAATTGCCTCGTAAGTGTGTTTAGTTCTAGTGCCATGGGTTAAAAAATTAATGTCGCACAATATTATAGCACCTTTTTCCAGAAAAAAATCAAAATGACTAAATTAGGGCTAAGAATAAGCGTGGCTTGCAATACAAAAGCTTTTATGCTATTGTCTTCGCACAATGATTACCAAAACAAAGAAGAGCAAAATCATCAAGGAGGTCAAGGTTCATGAGACAGACACCGGTTCTCCGGAGGTCCAGATCTCTCTTTTGACACGCCAAATTGAAGAACTTGCTTCTCATCTAAAAAAACACCAGAAAGACAATCACTCACGACGCGGTCTTTTGTCCATGGTTTCACGACGTCAGTCACAAATGGGATATTTGCAAAAAAAGAGCCCGAAACGATTCAATGCTTTGATGAAAAAGCTCAACATGAAGAAGAAGGCATAACGAATGTCCACGAATCAGATCGAATTCCACGAATTAACCTGATATACTATTTGGTAGTCGTTTCGTATTTCATACGCATCATTCGATTTAATTCGTAACATTCGCATCATGGCAGTAATTAAACACAAAGATCAGCGCGTTGGTATTTTTATTGATACCCAAAACCTATATCACTGCGCCAAGAACCTGTACCACGCAAAAGTAAACTTTGGCCAAGTGGTCAAGGATGCATTGGCAGGACGCATACTCATTCGCGCTGTGGCATACGTAATAACCACAGAAAGTGGTGATGAAAAAAGTTTTTTTGAAGCTTTGGAAAAAGCGGGCATTGAAACTAAAACCAAAAATCTCCAAATTTTTGCAGGCGGAGCCAAGAAGGCGGACTGGGACGTGGGAATGGCGATGGACGCAGTCAAAATGGGACCGAAACTGGATACAGTAATTATTGTTTCCGGCGATGGAGACTTCGTACCACTAGTTGAGTATCTAAAAAATACTCACGGATGTCAGGTAGAGGTTGTGTCATTTGGAAAATCGTCTTCGGGCATGCTCATAGAAGCCACTGACGACTTTCTTGATCTCGATTCCAACCCTAGAAAGTATCTTATGGGACGACCGCAGAAAAAAGGGGCCAGACCCGTGGAAACATCGTAAAAGTTTTGGCAAACCCCGCAGTGTGCGGGGTTTGTTTTTTTGGTTGCGCGGTGGCTATGATAGAATGGAATTTGTAATTTTCTCTTCATGCCACTTGAACCAGAGCCAAATATTAAATTTAGTGACGACACGATAGCAGAAGCAAGCGCTAAAGCTGTCGAACTTGGTAAAAAAAGTTTCGAGGAACAAAAAAATTCCTTTGGTTCTGTTCAAGACGGCACCCGAAGCAATACCGTGCCCGAAAGCATACCTAAAACGCAACCAGTTGTTATAAAAAGTTTACGTACATACCAGGGCGACATTGCAGAAGCGATTAAAAATCAAAACGCTTCAGTACTAACGATTGCCATGGCTGAACAGCAAAGAGTTGGAGCAAGGGCAGAAAAAAAAGAAAGCGAAGAGTTTAAACCACGCACCATTCTTGAAAGAATAAGAGGAGAAAAACCAAAACTAAGAATACCGGTACCTGAATCTGTAGCAACAAATGTTCCGATTCCTCTTTCAAAAAGTGCTCTTCCAACATTCAACGCTCCGCCCGTCCCAAACACAGCGACCACCAAACCCGACTTTCCATCAAAAATTGTCTTTGGAACTACTCCACAAAAAAAGATAGACGACGGCTTCCGCCGAGACGCTATTACCATTTCAATCAGCATTATTCTCATACTTCTTGGCATAGGAGCAGTCGTTGGTTTTTATTTTTTGCAAAAAACTCCACCGCCACCCGCGACCGCCCCAGCATCAGAACTTACAGTAATTCCATATGACTCAAAAGAAGTTGTATCAACCACTTTTACTGATAGGGAATCTTTACTGCAAAAACTCAACGATTTCAGACGAGGAAGCGTGATTCCTGACGGTTCTATTTTGTATATAGAACTAACAAATGGCGCTACTTCCACAACTCCTATTACAACAAATGAACTTTTTGGTATTCTAAAAACAAATATTCCTGGTAATGCCTTACGCGCCTTTGACACTAATTTTATGTTTGGATTTTATGGTGCAAACGGAAACCAACCTTTTCTTCTAATTTCTCTGACTTCTTTTGATAATGCCTTCAACGGAATGCTCCAGTGGGAAAAAGATATGAATACCGACATCGGAACTATATTCTCTTCAGGAGCTGTTCCGCTAACCCAATACGTCCCGACTTCAATACCATCGGTGGCTAGCTCAAGTGGTACCAAAAACGCAACTACTACGGGTGTTGCGGCCATCACTACATTGGTCAATCTTGGTCCTACACCAAATAATTACTTTGGTGATATAACAATTCAAAACAAGGACGCACGCGTACTGAAAAATTCTCGAGCACAAACAATTCTTTTGTATTCGTTTATTAATCAAAATACACTTCTTATTACATCCAACGAGGCTACTCTGACTGGAATGATAGGTAAATTTGCATCGCAACAATACGTACGTTAAATTAGGGCTTGCCCCCGTAGAATTTTTGCTTTTCAAATAATGTACGTGGAGCGCGCACCGAGTAGGTGCTCCCAGCAATGGGCGAAGCGCCACGCCTTTGAAAATTTGGAAAAAAATGACAATCTAAAAATTTTGATTTTAAAACTCAAAAATTCTATGGGGTTGCATATAGCCAATGCCTTGGTTATCATAGAGCTATGACAGATCAAAATAATAAATTCAAGGAAAAATTGGAAAAAGAGCAAATTCTTCTGGAACAGGAACTGGCAAGTGTGGGCCAAAAAAATCCTGATAACCCAGGAGACTGGGAGGCAACACCAGTCGTTATGGACACACTCAAGGCGGACGAAAACGAGGTGGCTGACACAATAGAAGAATACGAGGGAAACACCGCCATTTTGAAACAACTTGAGACAAGATACAACGAGGTGCTTTCGGCTATAAAAAGAATTGACGCCGGCACGTACGGCACATGCAGTGTGTGTGGTAAACCAATAGAAGCCGACCGCTTGGAAGCCAACCCAGCAGCAACCACCTGTAAGGAACACCTAAATTAACAAACAACTAACCACCCACAAAAATGCAAATCGGAAGTAAAAAAATGTTGTCAGTTGTAAGTTATTGGTTGTAAGTTAATTTTATGGCCTTCGCAAAAGTTCACAGCGCACAAGCATCACTCTTAACCGCGCAAATTGTAGATATTGAAATTGATCTCGCCAAAGGACTCCCTTCATTTGCAATTGTCGGCCTGCCAGACAAAGCGGTAGAGGAATCGCGTGACCGTTTTTCAGCCGCAGTAAAGCATTGTGGTTTTACTTCTCCGAAAAGTAAAAGCCAAAAGGTTGTCATTTCGCTTGCGCCGGCTGATCTCAAGAAAGAAGGACCTGTATTTGATCTTGGTATGGCAGTTGCATACATTATAGCGTCGGGAGAACTTGCTGCAGATGTAGAAAAAAGTATTTTTCTTGGTGAACTGTCGCTTGATGGAAAAGTCCGCAAAGTAACTGGCGTTTTACCGGTGGTGCAAGAAGCAAAACGAAAGGGTTTCACAGAAATATTTTTACCAAAGGAAAACGCAGAAGAGGGTGCGTTGATTGATAACATTAATATTTACGGGGTTGAAACGTTGACCGAAGTATTGGATCACGTGAGAAAGGGAAGTGACAAAAAACTGACACCCCAACCAAAAACAAAAGTTGAACTTGAGCACTCACATGAAAATGAAATGGACTTTAGTGACGTTCGCGGACAGGAACATGTAAAGAGAGGGCTTGAAATCGCAGCAGCAGGGGGACACAATGTGGCTCTATATGGACCTCCTGGGACAGGTAAGAGTATGCTGGCCAAAGCGTTTATTCACATTTTGCCAAATCTGACCTTTGATGAAATGCTTGAGGCGACCGCCATTCACTCTGTTGCCGGACTTCTCAAAGGCGCTCTCATAACCAAGCCTCCGCTTCGTTCGCCTCACCACACTGCTTCGTATGTTTCTATTGTCGGCGGAGGAGCTACACCAAAACCAGGAGAAATCACTTTGGCACATCGAGGAGTACTTTTCTTGGACGAGTTCCCAGAGTTTGACAGAAGAGTTATCGACGCGCTTCGCCAACCACTTGAAGACCGTGTGGTCGCCGTGACTCGCGCCAAAGGCAGTGCTTTGTTTCCCGCAAATTTTATTTTGCTTGCCGCCATGAATCCATGTCCGTGTGGTAACTTTGGCTTCAAAGGCAAGGAGTGTGTCTGCTCTCCTGTACAACTCATGAGATATCAACGAAAGCTTTCCGGACCAATCTTGGAACGTATTGATATTTGGCTTGATGTGCCACGCATTGAACATGAAAAGCTTTCTGGAGTGGCTACAGGTGAATCGTCAGAGACGATACGCAAACGGGTTGCTGAAGCGCGCGCCCTCCAGCGTGACCGTTTCAAGAAACATAAGAGTAAATCCACCTTCAATGCTGAAATGAACGTGCGAGATCTGGTCGGTCTCGTGGAATTAACAGAGGAAAGTAAAAAACTTCTTAATGATTCCGCAAAAAATCTTGGTGTTTCTCCGCGTGTCTATCACAAAGTGATAAAAGTAGCTCGCACCATCGCCGATCTCGCTGGAAGTGAGAAGGTTCTGCCCGCACACATTCTTGAAGCATTACAGTACAGACCGAAGAAGCAATAATATTTAAAAACTTATATAATTTTCATATGCCAGTAATAAAAATTGAGTACGATGACACAAAAGTGAAGGAAAACGCTGTTGTAGCAGTGTCCAATGCTATACAAAAAATTGTTTCAGAAACAACGGGAATTGAAGACGTGTTCGTCTACGCAAATAGTTCTCGTATAAAAGTAAAAATTGCACCAATTGAAATATGGGTGGAAATGAGTGCAAATAAAATAGAAGATGTTGAAAAACTTCTATCCGAATTCAAAGAAAAATTGTCTACGTGGAAAAAGAAAGATGGTTTCCAATACCCAATAAACTTAACGCTTACTCCTGTGCCTTGGAAATTTGAAATTGGAATATAAAAGATGTTAAAAACATCAAGGTTCAACCTTGATGTTTTTTGTTTGAAAGCTAACAGCTATAAACTAGAAGGGGTTTACTGCTCCGCGAATTTCAAAATGGAGATGCGGACCAGTCACCTTACCAGAAGCGCCCACATATCCGATAACCTGACCTTGCACCACATCGGCTCCGTCTAGCACCGCTTCCTTACTCATGTGCGCGTAGAGTGTCTGTGTACCATTACCGTGCTGAATAACAACATAGTTTCCATAACCACCATTCCAACCACCAAAACGAGCGACAATGACCTTGCCTGTAGCTGCAGCAACAATTGCGGTGCCGTATGGAGGAGCAATGTCTACTGCGTTGTAGGCGTGTATACCTTGGGTTCTGGGGCCTGTGGTTGGTCTAATATAATATCCATCCGCAGAAACTTGAGGTCCTGCCACGGCTGGAACGTAGCCAGCAGACGAACCAGAAGATGATTGTGGCGAAATCTCTCCATCAGGAATAATGACCACGTCACCGACAGATAGCTGAGAATCAGAACTAATGTTGTTGTACTGCTCAATTTCGGCAACATCACCGTTATACAATTTGGCGATAGATTTGATGGTATCGCCTTTTTTGACCGTATGCTCAACGCCCGAAACAGGGAGAATCGTTAGTGTTTGACCTGGGGAAATGGTTTGTCCGTTGATATCGTTGTTCCATCGTATGGTGTTGATTGAGACACCAAAGAGTTTGGCAATTGTTGAAAGGGTATCACCTTGTCGAACGATATATAGACTGATTTGGTCGGACAAAGGCGTGTTGTTTGTGCCTGCAGATTGCCCAGTAGGACCATTGTCGGCCACAAGAGCCGTTCCTCCCACCACCGTGATATCTCCACCTCCTGTGTTTGGACTGGGGTCAATGTTGGTAGGGGCCTCAAGGGCAGTGGATTGAGAACTGTGGTTTGTGGCTGGTTGCTGGCCAAAACTTAGTAAATTTTGAACAAAAGAAAGAATTCCAGCGTTGGCTAATATAGGAAAAGACAAGATAAAAGCCCCAATAATAAGGTTTTTTGAGTGAAAACCAGCAAGGATTCTTACCAGTATTGTGTTGAGTCTGTCACGAAAACCACCCTGGACCGGCTTAAACAGTGAAATAGGCCTAAGATTAATGATAATTCTGTCTTTTCAGTAAAATATGGCTCCACAGAGCCATAAAGTAAATTTCTGGAATTTTTGGGAATCCATACATTATATCAGCCAACCACCTTAAATCAACGACGATGGGGATACGGTGTGGACAGCAATTTGTGACAAAAAAAGTACTGGTAACTACTAATATTAAATACAGGTTTGATTTCATCTAGGGTTTTTTATCATATTATTAACTATTCTCCATTTCCTCTGGTATAGTTGGCAGATGCCGAAGACAAATGATCTAAACTCTGAACAAAAAAGGGCTGTGGAAACTACAAAAGGGCCACTTCTTATTCTGGCTGGGGCTGGAGCGGGAAAAACCAAGACATTGACTGAGCGCATTGTCCACATAGTAAAGAGCGGAGTATCACCAAGAGAGGTGCTGGCCATTACTTTTACCAACAAAGCGGCCAGTGAAATGCGAGAGAGGGTTTTCAATAGGTTGGCTGAGGAAAAAACCTTAAATAACCCTGTTTCCATTACTGAAAAACCATTTATTTCCACCTTTCATGCACTGGGGGTTCATATTTTGAAGGAAAACGCTGTGCTTTTGGGGTTACCTAGACACTTTGGAATTTTTGATAAGGACGATTCCAAAAAAGCAGTCAGGGACGCTCTTCGCGCCTTAGATTTGGACCCCAAACAGTATGAACCGGGAAAAATCCTTTCGGCAATATCTAGAGAAAAAGGTAACGGTATCTCATGGGAAGAATTTGCCGAACGTGCAAAGGAAGACTTTTGGTCAGGACTCATTGTGCAGGTTTGGCGCAAATATGAAGAAACCTTGATGCGGGAAAAAGCTTTGGATTTTGACGATTTGCTTTTGCGAACAATGAAAGTTCTCCGAGACAAAAAAGTGAGGGAACACTATCAAAAGATTTGGAAATATATTCACATCGACGAATACCAGGATACCAACGGAGTTCAGTACCAGATTGCCAAACTACTTTCTGAAAAAGAAAAAAATATTTGTGTTGTTGGCGACATCGACCAAAACATTTACAGTTGGCGTGGAGCAAAACTGCGCAACATTCTTGATTTTGAAAAAGATTATCCAGAAGCTGTGGTGGTCGTGCTTGAAGAAAACTATCGTTCTACTCAAACCATTCTTCATGTCGCCAACCACATAATCAAAAAGAATAAATTTCGCAAAGAAAAAAATCTTTTTACAAAAAATGTTCCTGGCGAACCACTTTCTTTGTTTGAAGGCTTTGATGAAGTTTCGGAAGCGGAGTTTGTAGCAACTCAATGTGAAAAATTGATTTCTTCCGGAGTGTCCCCGGAACAAATTGCTGTTTTGTATCGAGCAAACTTTCAGTCTCGGGCATTGGAAGAAGCTTTTCTTGCTTACGGAGTAAAATATCAACTTCTCGGTACAAAATTTTTTGAACGCAAAGAAGTTAAAGATGTATTGTCATATATAAAAGCCGCTCTTGAGCCAACGAGTCTTTCTGACTTGAAAAGAATAATTAATGTCCCGCCAAGAGGAATCGGAAAAGTGTCGTTACTTAAAATTTTTGAAGGAAAATCTGATTTGCTACCCGCTGGTGTCCGCGGACAATATCAAAATTTTCTTCTTAAGTTGAAATCAATTGGTGAAGCAGCTCGAAACCTCCTGCCGAGTGAAACATTAAAAATTGTTTTGAAGGAAAGCGGAATGGAAGAAATGTTGCACGCGGGAGGTGAAGACGACCACGACAGATTGGAAAATGTTCGCGAACTTGTGACTCTTGCAAAGAGATATGACGGAAACCCTGGCGAAATGGGCATTGAAGCGTTTCTCACAAATGCGGCTCTACAGAGCGACCAGGACGCACTGGACACCCCGCAAGAAGGGGTCAAGTTAATGACGGTTCATGCATCCAAAGGTCTTGAGTTTGATTATGTTTTTATCACTGGCTTAGAAGAAAATCTTTTTCCACACATGGGTATAGACGATGAAGAGGTGGCGACCGAAGACGACGAGGAAGAACGGAGACTTTTCTACGTGGCCCTCACTCGAGCGCGCAAAAAAATATATCTTTCTTACGCCCAAACAAGAATGCTTTATGGCTCACGGCAGGTCAACGTGCCGTCAGAATTTGTTTTTGATGTGCCACAAGATATGATTGTGCGTGAAGAGGGGACGTTCGGGCTTCTTCGCAAACCAATTTTCAGTATAGATTTTTAAAACTTGGAAGCCGAGCTTCCAAGTTTCATGTTATAGTAATTTTATGCGAAACATTATTTTCTCAGAAAATGAGTTTTACCACATCTACAACAGAGGCGTAGATAAGAGAAACGTATTTAACAACGGAAAAGATGTTGAACGTTTTTTTCAAAGCATGCTGATGTTTAACACAATTGAACCAATTGGTAGCATCTTTGAAAATAGTTTTAACCACAGAAAAACAAAACAAACGAGCAAACCAAAAGAGGTGAAGGTACTAGTAAATTTTACTGCTTATTGCCTTAACCCCAATCACTATCACTTTATTATTCAGCAAGTAGCGGAAAAAGGGGTTGAAAAATTCATGCACAGGCTTGGAACAGGTTACACTAAATATTTTAACGCCAAAAACAAAAGAACTGGTTCGCTATTCCAAGGTAAATTCAAGGCAACTCACATTGAATCAAATGACCACCTTCTACACTTAAGTGCTTACGTAAATTTGAATGGCCGTGTTCACCAACTTGGAAGCCGAGCTTCCAAGTTGGTGAAAAACAGGTCAAGCTGGCTTGAATACCTAGGCCAGAGCAACGATATTTTTTGTAAAAAAGACATCATCCTTGGACAATTCAAAAATAGTGATGAATACAAAAAATTTGCCCTGGAAACACTTGAGCGTGTTATACAAAGAAAAGGTGAGCTGAAAGAAATTAAGGATTACTTACTTGAATAAACTACTTGGAAGCTGAGCTTCCAAGTATAGAAATATGCAAGAAAAATCATTTCAAAAAAAGAAATCGCTTGGGCAAAACTTTTTGAGAAGTACGGCTGTAGTACGTGCGATGGTGAAGGCCGGTGAAGTAAAAGAGGGTGATGTGGTTTTGGAAATCGGACCAGGAAAAGGTGTGCTGACAAAAGTTCTGCTTGAAACTGGCGCAAAGGTTTTTGCAATCGAAAAAGACAACCGACTAATTCCTGTTTTGGAAGAAACATTTAAAAATGAGCTTGCCTCAAAACAGTTAACGTTGGCTCACGACGACATTTTAAATACTGATATAAAAAAAATACTTGGAAGCTCGGCTTCCAAGTATAAGGTGGTGGCAAACATTCCTTACTATATTACTGGTCAACTGTTTAGGATTTTTCTAGAAAGTGAAAACCAGCCGTCAGTCATGGTGGTGCTTGTGCAAAAAGAAGTTGCCCAAAGAATCGTCGCCCATGACAAAAAAGAAAGCATTTTATCGATGAGCATCAAAGCATACGGAACACCAAAAGTTATTCAAAAAGTAAGTAGAAAACTTTTCAGCCCGGAACCAAACGTGGACTCTGCGGTGTTGCTCATATCAAACATCAGTAAAGATTTCTTCAAAGATATTTCCGAAAAAGAATTTTTTGAAATTGTAAAAAAAGCCTTTTCTCAAAAAAGAAAACAGCTTGGCAAATCTCTAAAAAACATTTTTGGCGAAAATACTCAGCAAATATTTGAGGTGAGTAAAATCGAAACTACCGAACGCCCAGAGAAACTAGCAATAAAAGACTGGGAAAAGCTAGTCTTGGCTCGTGCCAACGTCATCCATAACCCCTAGAGATGGCAACGGGGCACAACCGATACCTACAGATATCCAGCACGTACCAGCGTCTGGAACAAAATCACCCAATTCCCAGGTAAGTGGCACGTCAATTTCATAATACATATATAAAGTTGAAAATGCGGGCGTATAAACCATGGGCCCCGTAATTGGCAAAGGTGAATCATAAAAAAGGGGTGTGAGCCAAATCCAAAAAGTACCAGGAACACTGCACGTGCATGGAACGTTAAAGGTTTGGAACCCGCCAAAACCAGGAGTAACTTGCGCGTTGACATTTCTGTACGGCAAAAAAAACAGAACCAAAGCAATCAATGGTACGAGAATAAACGAAAACTGTGGGATTAAGATTGTTTTTTTCATAGTTGTGTATTTGTAATTTGAATTTTATATCCACCCCTGTCTACACCATTTGTATTTTGCACAGTTAACCAAAAGGGAAATGTTGTGGTCATAACTTTCGCAGTTATTTTACTCATCAAAGGAAAGGACGAAAGTGAAACACTGATTGTTTTACCGTCTGGTGATGAAAGGTTTGGTACTAAACCAGCATATGAATAAATGTTGTTGCCTGTAGCAGAAAAGTTTTCTCCTGTAATAGTGATATTGCTGTTAATTGTTGGGCTAAACGGACTTACTGAAATTATATGAGGTGGTGGTACCGGATTGCTTGTGATAACAAAACTTATTGGATTTTGCACATTTTGACTCAAACCGTTTGGGTTATTAACCCATACTTCGTATTCACCAGACTGCAAAGCATTTGGAAGTGTAACCACTAACGTGTTCCCGTTTGCACTTTTCAAGTTTGGAACTGAATAACTACTGCCAATTGAAACTGTGTTTGTAAAATCCAAGGCAAATGACACGCCATGCAAAATAATTACACCGCCTGGCGTAACTTCATATGGGTCAACAAAATACAATCTTGGTGTCAGGTTCGGTTTGGGCAGGATAGCGGGACCAACCAGTGTAAAACCGGAAAAAATTCCTTGAGAAGCCTGGCTTGAAATTTGATTTTGAACATTCGAGCGATTCGGATTTGCTGAAACTAGATTTATTTGTGTCGATGGAGTAAAAACTGGGTTTGTTGTAACACTACTCGTGGTAGTGGTTTGATTTGTTTGAGCATTTGAAAACAAACTTTCCAGTTTTGCCCTGGTCTTTTCACCGACGTACCCAGTACCCGATGAAATTCCTGCCGGTACCAAAATATCGTTTGGATAGAGATTCTGAAACCTTACTACCGCATTTTGCGTCACCAAACCAAAATAATTGGTTTCATTACCTTTAGAACCTGGCCCTGTTTGAGCAAGCTCTGTGGCTGTATTTTCGTTGAGAATTACTTGAAGCGAGTAGACATCGGAGCCAGTATCTCCAAGTTTAAGGTTACGATAAAAGACGTTTGCATTGGCAAAATAGGGAGGAGAAAATAGTAAAAACAAGAAAGAAAAACCTAGAAATAAAGTAGCGATTTTATACACCTTTTTCATTACGTTTATTATATATAAAAACGGTTTACTAACCTATGGGCAACAGTGGGGCACAGAATTATAATTATTTGTTATACTTGTAACAATGCCAAACCCCCGCTCCAGTTTGCCGTCAAAAAGACTTTTTTACTTTTCTATTCCTGTCATTTTGGGCTTAGCCATATTTGTACTAATACAAAATGGACAAGTTACAGTTGTAAACTCGAACAACCAAAACCAAATTACTTCGACGGTAGATTCCACTAACTCAACTCAAACAGGCAGCATCCAAAATAGTGACAATTTTTCAAATAGTTCTACCACAAACAACGTAGATAATACTTTTACTGGAAAAGTGGCTCTGCAATTATTTACAGATAGTTTGTCTTTGCAGCAAGGTGGGGTGGATCCGACAAATATCGCACAAAGTCTGTCAGACAACGTAACAAACGGAATTTTATCCAACTCACCAACAGACGCGTACAAAGATTCTGACTTAAAAATTATACCGGCGCCATCTGGAATTACCGCTTTATTATCTTTTGCAAATAATTTTTTAATTATTTCTAATCAAGCTAACAAACAATTCGCTACACTAAATGCGGTAAGTAGTATGAGCGATCCAGCATCTCCTGAATTTTCAAACACGATGTCAACTTTGTCCAAAATTTACTCATCATTGGCAAAAAGTCTTGTCTCGGTTTCAGTTCCGCAAGAACTTGAAAAATCTTATTTACTTTTAATAAACAACTTTGCTCGCTCAGGACAGGATTATGCTAGCGCTGCAACGGAAAAAACGGACCCTCTACTTGCTGTGGTTGCCATTGGTAATATTAAAAATGACATTACAGAGCAACAAAGTATTACAAAGGCAATGAACAACTACCTTGTAAGTCAAAGTATTGTTTTTTCTAATCAATTAAACGTCTATACAATAAAAAAACCATAAAATGGTCGCTTTTTGATAATCGGCGTTTGTTGAAAACTAAATTATACAAAGGAAACACATGGTACAATTATCATAATAATTTTCTATATTTTTCAATACGAAAATGAACAACGAGAAAAAATTTCACAAAGAAAAAATTATCTTTGGATGGATCATGGCGGTTGTTTTTATTAGCGTTAGTGTGGGTCCATCCGTAGCCTATGCTCTGCTTGGCACTTTCGTCCCCGTCGGAGAAAGCGCCGCAGAAAAATCAAAAAATATTGGTGCAAGTGTGAGCATTTTTGGGTTCGATATACCTATACCTGGGACAAGCTGGGACAGTCTCACTTATCTCATATCGCAGGCAGCTCTTGAGGCCATGAGTACAGAAATTGACGGCTATATAAACCAAGGTTTCAGGGGTGGGCCTGCTTTTGCTCAAGACCCACAAAAATTCTTTCAACAGAATTCAGACAACGTCGCTCAAGCATTTATCCAAAACGCCACAAAATCAGCCAGCATAGCGGGAGCTGCTCCTTACCAGTCCCAGGTTAATACAGCTGTTTTACAAAATTATAGTGCTAGTAGACTTACTACTGGAGACAGAACGCCGCCCACACTAAGTAACCCGTTATCTGGAACGACTCAAAGTCAGCAAGCGTTTCTAAACGGAGACTTTAGCCAGGGTGGCTGGGATCAATGGTACAACATGACACAAAATGGTGGCAATGCATATGCAGCAACAATCAATACCCAGAGTCAGTTGAGCACCAGAGTACAAACTTCACAGCAAACGCAACAATCACTCCTCAACTGGGCAAACGGTTTTATAGGAAAATCGATTTGTATTGAAAAAGATGCAAATGGAAACTGCACAAATAACGGACCAATACTTACACCAGGGTCAACAATTTCAGCGGAGCTAAGTACAAGAATCGGGAGCACCGCAAACACGTTGGAAAACGTTCACAACTGGAACGAGCTACTTGGAGCCCTTTTCAAATTTTTGGTCAATAAGACCATAACTGGGACTGGCTTGTTTACCAACGGCAAGTCGGTGGCTGCAAACGGAGGAAACCCGCCAGCAAACAACACAAATAATGGACCGACCTTAACACTTCTTGGCAACAACCCTCAAACAATTGTTGCTGGACAACCATATAACGAGAGTGGCTTTTTCGCTACGGATGTAAATGATCCTCAAATAAATAGTAAGGTTGTGCCCACCGGTAACCCATCATATCCACCAAACACAAACGTAGTGGGAACTACAATTATCACTTACTCTGTAACAGATTCGTACGGCCAAAGTACCACACAAACAAGAACAGTTAATGTTGTTGCGTCAACGGGAACAGGAACCGGCACGGGGACAGGTACAGGAACCGGAACAAATAATGTTTCGCCGACACTTACTTTGGTTTGCCCGACTACTTTGGCTTGTTCTTCAATGAGCTTGCCAATGGGAAGTTATTTTGCAGACCCTGGGGCAATAGCTGTTGATAGTAATGGAAACAACATCAGCACAAATATTATTGTGACAGGAGCGGTACCCACAGATGCAAGCGGGATGACAACAACTACTGGCGTGTTTACTCTGACATATAACGTTACCGACTCATCTGGGCTCACATCTACAATCACTCGTACCGTAACTGTCACCCAGGCTCAATAAACATGAGTAAATTTAAAAAAATACTTTTAATACTCTTCATTCTGGTTGTGACCGTCGGGTCTTTTGGATTTAGTGTCCCACAAGTTAAAGCTCAGGCTGCCCCATCAAACGACACAATGGGAACCTGTAAATATAAATATACTGGTACAGCTAACCCACCGCCGCCGACGATTGCACCAAAACCCAACATATCATATGGAAATTGTATGGCTAACGCGGCCACAACCTTTGGTTCCAATACAGCAGTAACGTTCACCCCTAATGGAAGTTCTTCAGCAATACCCCTAAATACAGCAACTCAAAACCCGCAAAATTCAGGTATTTCCAGTGGCTATTGTACTGGCGAACTTCATGTTTGGACTGGCTCAGCGATAATATGCGGTGCGCTTTCCGATTTACTAATGATTCCTATGATTATCACCAGCTGGATACTATGGCTTGGTGGGGTCCTTCTTAATTGGGTTCTCAATTACACCGTAACGAATTTAACCGGAAACATAAAAGCCATCGATGGCATCAACCTTGCCTGGTCAACAATAAGAGACCTGCTGAATATTGTTTTTATATTTGTCCTCTTGTATGTGGCTATTGGAACCATCCTTGGGATGGAAAAAGTGAACTGGAAAAAAACTTTGATCAGTGTGGTCTTGGCAGTGATTCTCATAAACTTCAGTATGTTTTTTGCTGAAGTGGTTATTGACGCATCAAACGTCTTAACAATTGGTTTCTACAACCAGATAGTGCCATCTGCGTCAGTCGCCAACGGTTTATCAAATGCAATTATGAAACCCCTTGGTTTGACTACTTTTTTCAACCCATTAGCGGGCAGCGACCTCCTAAAGCAAATGGGTAGTTTATCAAAGACAGCTATCGTTTCTTTGGGTAGCTCCGTGTTCTTTGTTATAACCGCATTTGTATTTTACGCTGTTTCAATAATGCTGATTGTAAGATTTGTAAATATAGTTTTTCTTTTGATTCTTTCTCCTATATCTGTTATGGGTTCTGTCTTGCCCAGATTGGGCGAGCAGTCGAAAAAATGGTGGAAGCTACTTATCGGACAAGCTATATTTGCTCCTCTTTTTATGATTATGATTTGGGTAGTCTTAACAATTGTCAACTCGCCAGCATTTTTGTGCTCAGGAGGAAATATGACTGCGATTTTTACCGGACTGCAAAGCTCGGCCAACGGTACTTTGACAACTGGAGGTTGTGCTGGGGGCAACATGGGGCTAATAATGAACTACATAATAATCATATCTTTTATAATCGGTGCCCTGATGATATCGAAGGATGTTTCAGAACAAGGTGGTAGCGCTGGAGAAAAAATTGTTGGTAAGGCGCTTGGTTTCGGCGCTGGCTCTGCTGGGTGGGTGGGAAGAAAAACGATTGGCGCTTATGGACGTAAAACGGCTGACGATGAGGATTTGAAGGAAAGAGCTGCCAATGTTGATGGTAAGTATTCACGATTAAACCAAATAAGGGCCAAAGCTCAACTCAAGGTGGCGCAAAAAGCTGCAGCTGGTAGCTTCGATACTCGCGCAAGTAGAGTTGCCGGCTTTGGAGAATCATTGGGTATAAAAGGTTTGAATATCGCAGGCAAGGCAGGTGGTAAGGGTGGATATGATGCTTATGACGAAGAAAAAGCTAAAGCAAAAGCGAAATTTGCTGACTCTCTCAAGCCTTCGGATGTTGTTATCGGTGAAGCAAAACAGGCGGTGGCTAATGCCAAAACTCCAGCAGAAAGAGCAGAGGCTCAGGCAAAACTAGATAAACTTGTGGGTGTATCGAAGAATAAAATGAATGAAAGGATTGACGCCGAGAAAAAAGCTGAAATAAATAAAGCTGGCGACGAGAAAAATGCGATCGTGGCGGAAGGGGCTGCGGAATTGGCAAAGGCAGAGGGTGAATCTGGACTTGGGGAAGCCAAACAAAAAGAAAAAGAGTTGCAAGATAAGATTGCAAGAACACAAGAGGAAATGAAAACGACTCTGGATCCTCAGGGTGCTGATATGTTGGAAGAACAGTTAAACGCTGATAGAAAAACTTTGGAGGAACAAACAAAAAACAGAGAGGGCATTGGGAGTAAATTAAACGAGCGGGTAGGACAAATTACAGGGGACTACAGTGAAAAACTGAGGGGGGCTGACGAGCAAACCGACAAAATTAATGTGAAATACGACAAAAGAAAAAGTGATAACACGGAGGGGCAATTAAGTGCCGGTGAGCAAAGAAAGCGTGATTATGCAAATACCATAACGGGCACTTCCAGAGCAGAGGTGCTAAAAAGGATTGACGCCGAGAGAGATGGGGAAATAAGTAAAGCCACAAAAGAAGACAGGTCAGAGCTTGATGGTGCTAAACAGAAAGAAGGGGAATTGAGGAAAGAGGCAACAAGAAGGCAAGAAGAAATAAATAGAACAACACTTCCACTAATAAAGGCCCAGAAGGAAGCGGAGTTAAGGGTTGTAAAAGAAAATCTCCAAAAACAAGTGGAGTTGGTGGTTCAAGCTCAAAAAAGAATGAGTGAAAAAGTTGAAACAATTACGAAAAAATATGAAAATAGGAGGGAAAACGCAAGTGAAATACCGGGCCCTGGGGCATTTAGTACACACAGGGTGCTATTGGTGGGACCGTTGAAACACTCAAGTAAGGTGGCTGTCGCCAGAATGAGAGGAACTGGAGGAAAAAGTGAAGCAGAAAAATTGGTCGCGCAATATGGAAAGGTACTGGCTGAACAAAAGAAAAGAGGTGAAATTAAAGAAGAAGAGGCAGAGGAAGAAACTGGGAAAACAGAACCTGCAGCCCCCACGGCCCCAACTCCACCAGCACCAGCAACACCCCCAGAAACTTCCTAATAAAAATAATAAATCAAAAAAATGGACCCAAACGAACAAATAATAAAAGAGCAAATAGAAAATGCCCCACAAGGAGTTAAAGACTTTCTTGTTGATGATAGCTGGAGAAAGGATGTTGCCGACATTGCTCAAAAAAACGGTCTCTCCTCAGAAAAAGCAACCGCTCTTGAAAACGAAGTGCTATTCGTTCTCCTTGCTATGGAATTAAAAACCGATCTTCCAAAAAACATTGCCGACAGCGTGGGCCTATCAAAAGATTCAGTCATTTTAGTTACCAATGAACTAAATACGCGAGTGTTTGAAGGAATTGAGCAGTGGCTTCCAACGGAGGACGAGGATAATTTTACTCCTGACAAAACACCCGTGCTCGACCAAGCAGAACTTAAGGGCGCAACCGATGTTTTGAACACACACAACTTACCCGCCGAAAATTTTAGTAAAAATTTAAGCGGGCAAGAAACCCAAACGACATTTGAAGAAAAAATAAATCCATTTGTCGGCACTCCGGGAGAGAAAAATAATTGGGAGCAGAGGAAACAGCAGGTGGCAGATAAAATAGTCAGTAGTAGTAATTACGGCAAGGCAGACCCATACAGAGAGCCGATTAAATAGCTTTCGGCTTTCTGCTGTCGGCTTTCAAAGAAAACATGGCTGAAAATTCGTATAAAAACCTACTTGTATGGCAAAGCGCCATAAATACTTGTAAAGAAATATACGATGTAACAGAGAATTTTCCTAAAGAGGAAATATATGGCCTTACTTCTCAAATGAGACGCGCTGCTATATCTATTGCTTCAAACATAGCGGAAGGAAGAAGCAGACATACCAAAAAGGACTTTTTGCAATTTCTTCATATCGCCCTTGGATCCGGTGCGGAACTTGAAACACAAATAGAAATTGCGAAACAACTTCCAAAAACACAGCAAATAGACTTTTCAAAAGCGGAGAGCGTTCTTTCAACAACCATGAAAATGTTGCATGGTATGATAAGGGCATTACAAACTGAAAGCCGATAGCTGACAGCTGTAAACTGACTTATGAGATTCCAAGTTCCACAATACATAGAAGTTGAAGACAAACTCTTTGGGTCACTGACCTTCAAACAATTCGTCTACCTTGCTGGAGCAGGTGGGGTGACGGTTGCGGCTTTCAGTTTTCTACCAAAAATCATTGCTTTCTTTGTCGCGGCCCCTGTGATGGTACTTGGGCTTGCTCTGGCATTTTACAAGGTCAACAATAGACCATTCATTCTTATCCTCGAATCTTTTGTAAAATATTTCTTCAAAGAAAAACTCTATATATGGAGAAAGGATGACAAAAAAGTCATTAAAGGGGCAGGCACTGATGCTGAAAACCCAATGGTCTATGTGCCGAGGCTTTCAAACAGCAAACTCAAAGACATGGCGTGGACTTTGGATGTGAATAAAGGAGAGACGGGAAACGTAGATCATGAAGCGTAGAACGTAAATCGTAGGTAAACTGAAAATAAATGAAAACCGAAGAGAAAAAACCAAACTTTCATCAAGAGCTGAAAGATTTGATGGACGCGTTTGTTAATAAGGTATACGACACACCAGAAACTTTCCCAAGGATGAAATATTTGGCCTTACCTCGCAGTTGAAAAGGGCTTCTTTGTCCGTTGTACTAAATTACATAGAAGGATATGCCAGGAAAAGAAAAGCTGTGTTTAGAAATTTTTTAGAAATATCTTATGGGTCGCTTAAAGAGAGTGATTATTTAATCAATTTCTCGTATAATAGAGGTTACGTAAATGAAGACGACCACAAAGAACTTGTCCAGTACACAGATCGAATTGGAAAAATGCTTTGGGGAATTATGGAAAGGGTTTCCGACTAACGTTCTACGCTTTACGTTCTACAACATATGGCAGTAAAAGCCCGAGCAACACAAGAGTTCGTTCCAATTGATGAAATAAGGGACGGCATCATATTACTAAAAGATGGAGGAATGAGAGCTCTCGTTTTGGCATCCTCTGTAAACTTCTCGCTAAAATCCGACGACGAAAAAACGGCTATTCTCATGCAGTTTCAAGATTTTTTGAATTCGCTTGATTTTTCTGTCCAAATTTTCATCCAGTCACGCAGACTAGATATAAGACCCTATCTTGCCCTTTTGGAGGAACAGAAAAAACACCAGGTTAACGATTTGATGAAGGTTCAAATCACTGAATACATTGGTTTTATCAAAAACTTTACGGAAAACACCAACATAATGACCAAGAATTTCTTTGTGGTGGTGCCTTATTCACCAGCTCCGCTACAAGGCAAGTCAAACATCCGTAATACTATCCTGCCACGAAAAAAATCAGAGAGTGTAAAAGCTTCTAATGAGGAAAGTTTTCAGGAAAACCGAACCCAGCTCGAGCAGCGCATGGCTGTGGTGGAACAAGGATTGGTTCGCTGTGGTATACGTGTAGCTAGACTCGGAACAGAGGAAATCGTCGAGCTATTTTACAAAATTTTCAATCCAGGAGACACAGAAAAACCTATTGTAAGTCAAAAATAAACAACATGGGCATATTTGATTTTTTAAAAAGAAATAAAAAAAGTGAAGGTGGCATGCCCACTGGGGGCGTATCTATATTGCCACACGAAATATACGAGGCGAACACCCTTGATCTCAAAGATATTATCGCGCCATCGGCACTCAAAGTAAGCCCCAAGGAATTGAATCTGGGAGAAAAAATTATACGCACCTTCTTCGTCATTTCGTACCCACGATACCTTGGCGAAAGCTGGTTTGAGCCAATCATAAATCTAGATAAGGTTTTTGATGTTTCCATTTTCATTCACCCAATCGAGACTTCAAAGGTTTTGAAACAGTTTCAAAAGAAGGTTGCTGAAGTTCAAAGTCAAATTCATGAAAGGGAGGCCAAGGGCATAGTTCGCGATCCGATGCTTGATGTGGCCTATCAAGACCTCGAAAATTTACGTGACAACCTTCAGCAGGCCCAGGAAAAGCTTTTTGACGTCGGTTTGTACATTTCAATATACGCCGAGAGTGATCTCGAGTTGGACAAAATTGAATCGGAAATAAAATCAATACTTGAATCAAAGTTGGTTTATGTAAAACCCGCTCTCTTCCAGCAGGAGCAGGGGTATAGAAGTATTGTGCCACTCGGCGATGACCAGCTTGCTGTTCACTCTAAGCTCAACTCATCTCCTCTTTCGTCTCTTTTTCCATTCATTTCATTTGACCTTACTTCAGACAAAGGGATACTTTATGGAATAAATCGCCACAACTCTTCGTTGGTACTGTTTGACAGATTTAGTCTAGAAAACTACAACTCCATCACTTTTGCAAAGTCCGGCTCCGGAAAGTCATACGCTACCAAACTGGAAATTCTGCGCACATTGATGTTTGATGCGGACGTCATGGTCATAGACCCAGAACGTGAATACGAATATATGGCAGAAGCAGTGGGTGGACGATACTTCAAAATTTCACTTAATTCCGAACATCACATAAATCCTTTTGAAATTCCACCGAAAGCCGAGGATGAGTCTGGGGCATCAGTGTTACGCTCAAACATTATCAATCTTGTGGGTTTGTTTAGGCTGATGCTGGGAGGACTTACTGCGGAAGAAGACGCAATTATTGACAGGGCGATAACTGAAACTTACGCACTTAAAGACATCACTCCCGATTCCGATTTTTCTAATGTGGAACCGCCACTTCTTTCGGATTTCGAACTTGTGCTTTCTGGAATGGAGGGTGGAACATCGTTGGCCCAAAGGCTGACCAAATATACCCGTGGAACGTGGTCGGGCTTTATCAACCGTCCATCAAACGTTGATATAAACAAAAAATTTATCGTATTTTCTCTCCGAGACATGGAGGACGAGCTTAAACCAATTGCTATGTATATAGTCATGCACTATATATGGAGTGCGGTACGAAAAGAGCTCAAAAAGCGACTCTTGGTCATTGATGAGGCTTGGTGGATGATGAAGTCGGAAGACACAGCATCTTTTCTACTGAACCTTGCAAAGCGCGGACGTAAATATTACCTAGGCCTTGCGACTATTACCCAAGACGTAGACGACTTTATGAAATCACCATACGGAACTCCAATTATTACAAACTCGTCTATCCAGGTTTTGTTGAAACAGTCACCGACATCCATAGATAGACTACAACAAGTGTTTAACCTTACCGACGAAGAAAAATTCCTCTTGCTTGAATCTGGTGTCGGAGAAGGAATATTCTTCGCAGGACTAAAGCATGTGGCAATAAAAGTTATCGCTTCTTATACTGAAGATCAGATTATTACCTCCGATCCATCACAAATACTGGCTATACAAAAAGCAAAAAAAGAACTTGCGGAAGCATCACACTAAAATAGGTATATAAACTTGAACTAATATATGGACGAAGGAAAAGAACTAGAAGAACTGGAACGAGAAGAGACCAGTGAAAGACTGGCCGGAAGTGCTCTGCCACCAGAAATGCGAGCCAGACTTATTAGTGCAAGAGAAAACAGAAAAAAGTATGAATTGGAGAAAAATAAAAGGGTTCCGTTCACAAGTAATGTTAGTAACGTAAACGCGGACCAAGATCAGTTGCTTGGTCAAGAAAAGCAAAAACCAAAGACTTCTCGCGAGAAACGAGGGGGGTTAACGAAGCTTGGTAGAAAAATGGTTATTGCGGGTACTGCTCTAACCCTTTCTGGAGTTGGGGCAGAGGTGGGAATACCACTTCGGGAAGTGGGTGAGGTCACTCAACACTCTGGACAACTTATTGATAAAGTTAGGGAAAGAAAAAAAACTGAACAAACCAAGGTTCAACAACAAAGCGCGCCAGTATCTATAAATAACCTCGAGGAGAAAAATAAAAAAGCCTCTGCTGCTGCAAAAAGAATGGCCAAGAGAGGTAAAGTAACCTTCCGTGGAGCGGCTCTTATGATTGCTGTTGCTATACTTTTTGACCTAACGAGGTTTGGGCTTGACTGTATACCTGTTGTCGGCTGGATATTATCTCCAATTGTTGGATTGTATGGTTGGCTTACATTTTATGTCTGGACGTCAATGAAGGGTTGGGGGTTGTCTGATACAGCCAAAAATTATATTTTTAAAAAAATACTGATCTACGTTGGACTCCCAATAACCGAACTTATTCCTATAGTAAACGCCCTTCCTGTGTGCACAGCTGGAGTATTACTACAAATTATCTTTCTAAAAGCGGAGGATGCTTTGTACTACGGCACTAAAGGAAAGGTGGACGCAGAAGAGGTGGCCAGCTTTGGCAAAATGTTAGAATCTTTGTTTGCCTCCGCAAAATAGGGACGGGAATCTGAGTGTGTATTGTTCCTTTTTCTTTGGGGGATCAAATTGTATAATGATTTAAGGATGAAATCACTCACAGCATCTTATTTATTTTTCATTGTGCTATTTGGCACACCTATTTTTGCTTTCGCTCAAGCAAATCTAACTCCTAATTCATTCTTGCAAAATATAAACGCCACAATAAGCCCAGAGATACCTGGGGCCAACGAACAAGTGACAATAGATATTCAGGACTATTCCATAGATTTGAATGGGGCAATGATTGTCTGGTCAATAAACGGCAAGAAAATTACTAGTGGTACAGGAATGACACAGTTTATTTTCCAAACAGGTAACGTGGGCGTCACTTCAGACGTCAAAGCAACAATTACACCAAGTGGCTCTCCGTCCTTTACAAAGGATTTTATATTTATTCCTTCAAACATTAACCTAATATGGGAAGCCCAAACATACACTCCCCCGTTTTATGAAGGAAAGGCATTGTTTACTGACCAATCGCAAATGACAGTCGCTGCATTACCAACTTTTGTACAAAACGGTAAAGTTGTGCCTAAGGAAAACCTTGTCTACACCTGGAAACTAAACGGCGACATACTCCAGACAAAATCAGGCTACGGAAAATATTTTGCTTCAATTGTCGGTGGATTTTTTGGCGGACTGCAAGTAGTGGAGGTTGACGCCAGCTCCGCAGACGGAACTCTTCAAGGTTCTGCTACTGCAACAATCAACCCATCCCAGACACAAATTGTTGTTTATCAAAATCATCCATTGTTTGGTATTTTGACAAACAACGCCATTGTAAATTCTTTTCAAATGACAGATAAAGAATCGTCTTTCGTTGCGGAACCGTTTTACTTTAGTAGAAACTTCAGTGTCGCTCCGGACATGACACTAAACTGGTCGGTTAACGGCGCTCCAGCAGGGGCCGGTGCAAATGGAAACATGATTACTTTGAGACAAAACTCCACCCAAAACGGAACATCGGCAGTATTTGTTACGGCGACACACAACACAAAAACTTCGCAACAAGCCCAAACCCAGTTTTCTATTTCTTATTAAGATATGAAATCATTTTTTTCTTTCATTATAGTAACGCTGGTTGTATTTAGTTTCGTGGCTGTCCCTGTTTTTCACATACAAGCTGCAACCGCAACCAACTCTACTGGAAACTACACGCCCCTTGCCCCACTTCCAGGCACTGGAGTTAACGGTAACGATTCAAGTGTGAACCTTCAAAGCTATATACCTGGCATTATCAAATTAATCATAGGAATTGCCGGGGCGCTTGCTGTGATAATGATTGTGATTGGGGGAGTGCAATATTTATCTACTGATGCCATTGGTGGCAAAAGTGAGGGGAAGGAAAAAATAACTAATGCGCTAATAGGGCTTCTTCTTGCCATAGGAGCATTTGTTATTTTGAATACTATCAACCCGGGCACACTCCAACTAAATCTGAACCTAAAACCCGTTGCTCTTGGAGGAGGAGCCCCCCCACCAGCTCCGCCACCTGGTGTACCACCCGTGGGGCCACCTGCGCCCCCAACTCCAACAACTTGCCCATTTTACGACAGCGCAACAAAAGCGACAACTTATGTTTCCTGTTCTTGTCCCAACTGTGTAAACATAGCAACAACCGGGACTTACGCTTCGCTTCCTCTAAAACCAGGCCAAGGCCAATACCTAAACCCACAACTTGCTGATAAGCTATTGGTTTTTAATCAGTTAATGCAACAAGCTAACTTAAATTGGCAAATTACTGAAGTGTGGCCACCAGTGCCACCTGGCCACAGTAGCCAGTGCCATTTAAATGGCACTTGCATTGATGCAAACTTAATTCCTCAAGCTGCACCGACCATTCCTGTGTCGCAAGCTGACGCAATTAATGTTACAAAGTTTTTTCAAATCGCAAACCAGGCGGGGTTCAGCAGTCTCCAGCTAGAAGTGGGTGGCAAAAGTGGAACCCAGGCGAATGTTAATGCTTTTTATACTGCTGGTGTACCACAAGGTGATAAGATTGTTACAACACCAGGCAACGGAACAGGAAACTCAAGCTTCCACATAAACTTCTGAATATGAATAGAAAAACATTATTAATACTAGTTGGTGCAATAGTTGTAATAATTTTAGGTATAGGAATTTATTTTTGGCTGAATAGTTACACCTCCAACCAACCACCAGTTAGTGGCTCTCCTTTTGGAAGTGGGGGGGGCAACTCACCAACAACCAACAACCAACAACCGACCAGCAATCAGAATGCTAGTCAATCAACGTCAAATACGGTTGTGTCGAGTTCAGGTTTGCGAAAGATTGCTGACGGCCCAATTTCAGGCGCGACAATTTTTGCAAGAGCAAGCACAACAATTGTTCGTTACGTGGACAAAGCAACTGGAAATATCTATGAGTATGACACGGGAACAAATGCAACAACTAGAATTTCCAATACAACGATGCCAAAAATTGAAGAGGTCTCATGGGGGAACAACGGCAACGCACTTGTAATGAGATTTTTAAAAGATTCTGCAATTGAAAGCTATTTCGGCACATTGTCAGCCAGCACGACAGCAACAGCTGGCTCTTTGGCACAACTTGTCGGTAACTACTTGCCAGAAAATATAAATTCACTTTCCTTTTCACCACTTAGAGATAAAATTTTCTACACTTTACCCTCAACTGTTGGTATTGAGGCATTTGTCGCCGACAAAAATGGTGGTAACCCAAAAAGTGTTTGGCAGTTTGCAACCACGGAATGGATGTCTCAATGGGTGACAGAAAACAGTTTGACTCTCACAACAAAAGCGTCAAACGGTATCTCTGGGAGCGCGTTCAGTTTGAACCTGAAAACTGGATCTTTCTTCCCATCACTTTCCAATGTTCCTGGGCTTACCACACTGACCAGCCCCGATGGAAACTTAATACTGTATTCTCAATCCCAAGGTTCCATCACATCACTCAACCTATACGATGGAAAAAACAACCAAACTGAAGATATGCCATTTATTACTCTTCCAGAAAAATGTTTATGGGGTAACACCACGACACTGTTTTGTGCCGTGCCTAATAGTGGAATGGATAGTTACTTACCAGATACTTGGTACCAAGGGTTCGTTTCTTTTGGCGACACAATATGGAAAGGGACGATGTCGGGAACAAAGACACCATCAAACACCGCAAACAATATAAGTAATATGGATGGCAACTCCATTGATGCAATAAAGCTTGCGTTAAGCCCTGATGGCAAAACACTTATTTTTGAAAACAAAAAAGATTATTCTTTGTGGTTATTGCCTTTGCAGTAAAGCTTTATTTGGCTTTGGACTTTCTAGCTTTTCTTAAAGATACTTCTTGAGCAATAGTGAAAACGTTGCTGGTAAACCAGTATAGTGCGACAACGCCTGAAATCGAATACGATATAAATCCAACTATAAACGGATAGATGTAGCGCATCTGCATGTTCATACTCCTTGCCAAATCATCCTTGAATGATGGGTCTCCACCATGGTCCTTCTTTGGAGTTGCTGGCATTGAATAACGCATTTGAAAGAAACTTGATATTGCGGCTAAGACGGCCAAAATAATACTTTTTTGGGTAATGTTAATCAAACCCAAAAAATTCATATTGATGTTTAAAGTATGTGGAGCGAAAGAGTAAAGAAGATAGTTGTTTAGTGTAGGAAAGCCTGTTCGAAGAAAAACAAAATACAAAGCAAGAATGATTGGGATCTGAATAATCACAACCACGATGCTTGAAAAAGGGTTTATCTTTTTTTCTTTATATAAAGCCATTGTCTGTTTGGCCTGCTCTTGCTTGTCGTCTTTGTATTTATCACGAATGGTTTTAAGCTCGGGCTCAATTTCCTTAAGCTCCATTTGTGCATAAACTGCCTTTTTGGACAATGGGAAAATAGCCAACTTTACCAAAATGGTGAAAAGAATGATTATTACTCCTGCGTCAAACCAAGGCAAAACGCTCATTAGCATGATAAATGCGTTATATAAAGGCTTTAGAAGAATGGCTGTGAATATTGCTGACATTGTAAATACAATACTACCCCATGAGGCAGCAATTATCCATGACAAAATATTTATTTTTTAGATCGCTAATCAAACAACAATACGACGCCTCTGTCTCAATGGGCAAGCATTAATATTAAAAGTAATTACAGAAGTCCGACTGAAGAAAAAATATTTTTGAGATGTGTTCGCAAATCTCCAGAAGGAAGATTGTCCACCTCTATCTTTGGATACACGAGACAAACAAATCCTGGTTTGCTTTTCAAAACAAACTCTCTCGCCACGCCTAAAATTTTACGACGAATTCGGTTGCGGACCACAGCACTAGAAGCAATTTTTTTTGAAACAACAACACTAAGCCTTGTCGGTTCGGCTTTTGGATTTTTTGCAACACGAATACTAAGCGGGCCACTATAAAAATTTTTTATTGGACCTTTAAAAAGGGAAAAAGAATTTTTTGAAACCCTGCGGTTGCGCGCAAGCATGTTTTTAGACGGAAACTCGCTTTCTTCCTTTTTGCATTCTTCTTTTAAGGGTTTTCCTCCCTCCTGGGGTAGAGCTTCGCTTCATAAAACCGTGGGCACGAGCTCTCTTTCTTTTTTTGGGTTGGTATGTTTGTGACATGGGAGATATCATACACGAACAACTGACGACCGACAACCAGAAACCTAAAGTACTTTCGAATTCGTTGCTTTATTGACTTTTGTTGTTAGTTGTTTGTTGGTGGTTGTTTGTTGGTTTTTTATCCCCAACTTATCAACATAATTTTATATTGCAAGCAAGTTCATCTCTTTTTTATTCGGTATATACTAGTGGTTACTAATTTATAAATCTCAAAACACTATGGATCATATACAACTTTGGAATAGTGTTTTAACAGAAATGGAATTGGCTGTTTCTAAAGCCAATTTTCACACCTGGTTTAAGGATACCCACATTGTTAAACAAGAAGAGGGGACGGTATTCTTGAGTGTGCCGAACGCATTCGTGAAAGAGTGGCTTTTAAATAAATATCACGGCTCGATTTTGAAGTATATTAGAGGAAAAGCCCCTCACATTCACTCCGTAGAATACACAATATCCAAAGACGACGGAAAGCCAAAAGACGGCCCAAAACCTGCAGATATTGGATTTTTGGCCCCAGTTAGAGGGGAACTGCCCCTTAGTGAATACTATATAAACAAAGAGAATAACCTTAACCCAAGGTACACCTTTGATAATTTGGTTATTGGATCGTTTAATGAGCTCGCCCACGCCGCAGCACAAGCCATTATTAAAAAGCCCGGCATTGTTTACAATCCACTTTTTATTTACGGCAACACCGGCCATGGGAAAACCCACCTGATACAAGCGGTTGGAAACGCCATAAAGCAAGCCAACAAAGACGCTCGGGTTTTGTATGTAACATCTGAACGTTTTGCGTCGGACATTATTACCGGGCTACAAACGGGGAAGATTAACCAGGCAAAAGAAAAGTACAGAACATACGATGTCTTGATTATGGATGACGTGCAGTTTTTCTCAAAAACAGAAAAGACACAGGAAGAGTTATTCCATCTGTTTAATACCTTATACGAAAACAACCGCCAAATCATATTTTCTTCGGACAAACACCCAAACCTCATCCCAGGCATCGAAGACCGTCTGAAGTCGCGCTTTGCGGCAGGAATGACCGTTGACATTCCAGCTCCAGACCAAGAGTCGCGTGTAGCTATCCTCAAAAGCAAGGCCAGGGCCCACAACCTGGAGCTTTCACCAGAAATTATTGACTACATGGCGCACACAATTGTCGGCAACATTCGAGACCTTGAGGGGGCGCTTAACTCTCTTATATGCCAAATCCAACTAAAGGGACGTGAGTTGTCTTTGAACGAGACAAGAAACTTCATCAAAATAAACGCCAAACCAAAGAAAATGATATCCATAAAAGAGGTTGTTAAAATTGTGGCTGACTATTATCAAATTGGAGAAGAAAGTATTTACGAAAAAACTCGCCGAAAAGAAATAATCAAACCAAGACAAGTAGCAATGTATCTTTTGAGAGAGGACTTCAGTATTTCTTATCCGTCTATCGGACAAAAAATGGGGGGGAGGGATCACACCACGGTTATACACTCGTGTGAAAAAATTAAAAACGAGATCAAGGTGGATGCGGCGCTTCTTCGAGAGTTGAATGAGTTGCGTTCCATGATTGTATAACGTGTGGATTGGTTGTGAAAAAGAAATGTTTTTTAGGGGGATATAATAGAACAAGAAAGGTTGGGTTGGTGATGAAAAAGAATTTGTTCCCAGATTATCAGAAGCTGTCCACTAAAAACAAAAAATAAAAAAGGTCGTGTTGGACTTGTTTCTGGCCATAAAATAGACTTATCACCACTGTCCACCTATATAATAGTAACTATAAGTATTTAATATAAATAATCTATGAAGATCGAATGTGTAAAAGATAAGTTTCTTGAAGCGGTTCAAAAAATCGATAAGGTAACTGGAAAAAATCTTTCTCTACCAATCCTTTCTTGTGTTTCAATGGAAGCACGTGGAGGGGACGTACTTCTCAAGGCCACAAATTTAGACATGGGGATCGAAATTAATTTCCCAGCGAAAGTAATAACCCCAGGGAAGGTAGCCATACCTAACAGCACACTACTTCAATTTCTTTCAAATTTATCTTCAAACGAAAAAATTTCACTTGAATCTCTAGATGGAGTCGTTCACATAACTACAAAAAATATATCAACAAAAATAAAAACCCAACCACACGAGGAATTCCCAATTATTCCTAGGGTTACGGACGGAACGTCTTTTGAAATTGAACCAGACGGTTTTGTTCAAGGACTTAGAAGTGTTTGGTATAGCTCTGCGGTTAGTAGCATGAAACCGGAACTAGCATCAGTTTATATATATCACTCTGATGATTCTCTGGTTTTTGTTGCAACAGATTCATTTCGCTTAGCAGAAAAAAGAATAAAGGCCAAAAAAATAAAAGACTTCGGGAACATACTGATTCCTTTTAAAAATGTCTCTGAGATTGTAAGAATTCTTGAGTTTGTCCACGACCTTGTGGAGATTGTTATTAATCAAAACCAAATTTCTTTCTCTTGGACAGGAACTTACCTGGTATCACGAATTATTGACGGAACGTTTCCTGACTACAAACAAATTATCCCCAAAGATCCAAAAACAGAAGCCGTTGTTCTCAAAGAAGATTGTGTACAAGCACTAAAACGAGCCAATGTTTTTTCCGACACATTTCACCAAGTGACATTTCGTATCGAGCCAAAAGAAAAAACTTTCGAGGTAAGCACCAAAAACAATGATGTTGGTGAAAACAAAGAACAACTCGACGGTGTTTTGAAGGGGGATGACGTTGCCATTAGTTTCAATTACAAATACTTAAGTGATTGCTTCCAGTCTATAAGTTCCGACAGCTTAAGCCTCAGTTTTGAGGGTTTGGGGCGTCCACTAGTCATCAGAGGCATTTCCGATTCATCGTTTTTGTATCTGGTGATGCCGATGAACAAATAGAAGACAAGGCGATACGAATATACGAATGACATGCGAATGAAACGAATGGAAACAAAATACCAAACAGAGATCGTTTTTTATAGGTTTTAAAATTGTGCGCCTATTTTTATGGAAACATGAACAACCTGGGACGCTACCTTAAAAGATTTCAAATAATTATAGGCGACAAAGCAGAAGAGAAGCGGGTTATTCAGTCTGCGTTGAAGATCGTTCTCAACCTGAATATCTCCCTGGAACAAATTAGGATAGAAAAAGGGGTTGCGGTACTAAACCTGAGTCCTTTGGAGAGAGGTGAGTTGTTTATGCACAAGAAAGACGTCCTAGAATTAGTCAAACAAAAAGGACTTAATATTATGGAGTTACGTTAACATTAAATTGTACACTTGATTCCGCGCTGTTGAAAACAGAATCAGATAACACGACCCTGAGAGTGTTTGTGTCAGTAATAAAAGGAAAATCTTTTGGGGTGAATGTAATAGAAAACGGTGGGGTGTTTGCTTTTCCAATCAAATTATTATTTACAAAATAATCCACCTCGGTCACCGGAAATTGATCAATGTAGGTTATTACCGTTGTGATTGGTTGTTCTTGCCCGAATGTACTGCCTGACAACGGACTTGAGACTGTCAATGTTGGTTTGTTGTTTTGTAAGTGGACATTGTCTGTCCCGGCAGGTAAAACCGGATTTTCTGGCTGGCTGATGTTTTGTTGAGTGAGCCACCTATCAAGAGCAAATTCCCAATACTTGAATTGTGGGTCGTCGTTTGGATTTGTCGGTGCTGGTCCCCTAGGATCATCCTTGTTTAGCCAGTAGAGAATCGAATGAATTCCACCAGACAAAATCTCAGCTGTACTCCCGACAGGGGTAAGGGCGGTAGCGTTTTGACCACTAACTTTGTCGATTAAATGCGAAACTCCTCCTTGCCATTCTCCACGCAACGCAGGTTTGAGGTCAAAAGAGGTTTCAGGTGTTGTCTTAGGTAATGGTTCTACAGGCACAGTGGCAAGAATTTTATCCATGAAAGCCCTCCACATTGGAGCAACAATAAATCCAGCAACTTTCTTGTCCATAGGAGTGTTGTCGTTGTTTCCTGCCCAAGCACCAAGAACCACGGATGGTGTATATCCCAATATCCATGCGTCCTTGTAGTTGTTTGTGGTACCTGTTTTTACTGCCACGTCACGATCAGGAAAGTATAAATATGAAGTTTGTCCGTAGGCCGGAGCACGAGCAACGTTGTCTGACAAAATATCTGAAATTTTATCAACGGTATCTTTGGCTAGAACCCGTTGTTCACTATCCTTGTAAGACTCCAAAACATTTCCTGACCGGTCTTGTACCTCGAGGATTGAATTGTAAGGATGGCGAACCCCTTCGTTTGCGAACACCCCGTATGCACTTGTCATATCAAGCAATGACACCTCTCCACCACCAAGAACCAAAGTTAGCCCGTACTGGTCGGCACCTTTCAGACTCTGGATTCCCATGCTCTCCGCAACATTTAAGGCATTGTTTATTCCAGCGAGGTACAACACCTCAACGGAAGGAATGTTTATGGATTGAGCCAGAGCGTCACGCAAAGTCATTGGACCACGGTATTTTCCATCGTAGTCGACTGGAGAGTAACAGCCATTTGTGTTTTCCATACTGTCTGGCGAACAAGAAGTAGAAAATTGGGTAGGCACATCAAACAAAACCGTGTCGGGTGTGTAGCCCAGATTAAATGCCGCGGAATAAACAAAAGGTTTAAATGTTGATCCTGGTTGGCGGTAAGCTGTGGCAATGTTGAAGTTGCCGTCAATATTCTTGTCAAAATAATTTCTTGAGCCCACCATGGCCAGTATTCCACCGGTCTTAGGATCTACGGCAACGAAAGCGGCGTTTGAAGCATTGAAAGTTTTCTCGTTTTGCAGAGCGTATTTATTGGCAATTTGTTCCCCTTGTTGCTCAAGGCTGTAGTCGAGTGTCGTTATAACCTTAAGCCCACCATTTTGCACCAAGTCAGTGCCATATTTTTGTTCGAGTTCACCCAAAACATAAAAAACAAAGTGTGGCGCTTTGATGCCTTTGCCTTGTTGAGGCAAGAAAGTTACTTTTTCTGCCTTTGCTTTGTTGTAATCATCTTGACTGACGAATTTGTTTGTCAACATTTCTTGCAAAACCAAACTTTTTCTTTCTTCCAGTTTGTCGGTGTGCGCGCCGTAAGGAGAATAGTATGACGGAGCTTGTGGAAGGGCCGCAAGGTAAGCTGATTGCGCTAAGGAGAGGTCGGCAGCGTGTACTCCAAAGAAACTTTGACTGGCTTCTTCCACGCCGTAAATAGTTCCACCATATGGAATCTCGTTCAGATATAAATCTAGAATCTGATCTTTTGAGTATATTTGTTCCAACCTAATCGCCAAAACAATTTCTTTCAATTTTCTAGATATCGCTTTGTCGGAACTTAGAAGAGAATTTTTTATGACTTGTTGAGTGATGGTGGAACCACCTTGGCTGAAGCTCAAAGTTGTAATGTCTGCTAGTAATGCTCGAAAGAATGAGGTGACGTCTACCCCGCCATGTTGGTAGAAATTTTTGTCTTCTATTGCCAATGTAGCATTTTTTACATTTTGAGAAATTTGGTCAAAAGGAACTACTGTGCGCTGGGTGTTTTGGTTTGCGTCGTAGAGTAAAATTTGGCCCGTTTTGTCGTAAATTTTGGTCGATTCAACCACCTGCCTTTCTGAAAAATCCTGTAAGGTTGGAATTTTAAAAGTAGAAACCCAAATTATTAATGCGCCAATAAGAAAAATAGCTACCGCCACAAGCAAAAGCCCAAGATTTTTCCATTGCCTTTTACTGATCGAATGGAGACGTCTACGAATTTGTTCTAGATATGGTTGCATGCTTTAAGTACACCATTATAACATGACACTCGGGGTGAATACGGAATGAAGACAATCGAATAATGAATGAGGAATGACACAACACAGCACCAATTCGCTATTCGCCATTCGTTTCTTGCTTTTTATGTGCTAGATTAATTCTATGTCTGACACAAAGAATAAAGAAGTAATAGATGAGATTTTGACACGCGGGGTCGGTGATTTTATCGACCCAGACGGCTCGTTTCGCAAAAAACTTATAGAAAACCCCAATAAAGTGGTCATTAAATTTGGAGTGGATCCGACTCGTCCAGATATACACCTTGGGCACGCGGTGGTACTAAGAAAACTTAGAAAGTTTCAAGACATGGGATGTAAGGTGATTTTTCTTATCGGAGACATCACGGCTTTGATTGGCGACCCATCCGGGAAGAGCAAGGTGCGTCCAGAAGTTGAACAAGCAGAAGTTCAGAAAAACATGGAGACGTACCTCGCCCAAGTTGGGAAAATTCTTTTGACTGACGAAAAGGTTTTTTCCTGGACCAAAAACTCGGACTGGCTTCTTTCAGTCAATGACGTGGAAGCAAAAGATAAAACCACCATAAAAATGCAAGTAGATGGCAAAGAAATTACCTTACCAGAACTGCCTCACAACAACGTATTGGTAAAAGCTTTTGTTTGGGAGACGACCCGTATGCAAAAAGGCAGAGTTGTAAGTTATTCGTTTTTAAACGTTCTCTCAATTCTTCGCAAGGTAACTTATGGCAGACTTATTTCTCGCGATCTGTTCCAAGACAGGATAAAAGAGGGAGGGGAGCTGTATATGCACGAAATGTTATACCCAATTCTCCAAGGCATTGATTCAAGCGCTCTAGCCCAAATTTATGGCTCGTGTGACCTTGAGGTGGGAGGCACTGATCAGACATTCAATATGCTTATGGGCAGAGACATTATGAAAATCAACAAACAGGAACAACAAGCTGTCTTGGCTTTTGAATTGCTTGTCGGTACAGATGGCAAAGAAAAGATGAGCAAGAGTCTAGACAATTATATTGCAATAACAGATGAGCCCAACGACATGTACGGCAAAGTGATGTCTGTCCCGGATGCTTTGATTCCAAGGTATTTTACTTTGTGTACTTATACTCCGACAGACGATATTACCTCGATAGAGGAAACTCTTAAAAAGGGAAAAGAAAATCCGAAGGACATTAAAATGCGATTGGCACGCGAAATTGTTGAAATGTATCACGGTAAACAAAAATCAAAAGAAGCCGAGGAAGCTTTTGTTAACACTTTTAGCAAAAAAGGAATTCCCGAGTCCGTTCCCGAAGTAGAGGTTTCCAAAGGAACTCCGCTTATAGATGTGCTTGTTGACCAAGGGCTCATAACCTCAAAAGGAGAATTTCGACGCCTAATAGAAAGTGGCGCGGTTGAACACATGGAGCCAGGAAACCCGGTTTCCACAATTGATTTTGCGATTACAGAATCTGGAACCTACCGAATAGGAAAAAAACGATTCATTAAAATAATTATCTCTTAAACAAAAAGTCCGCAATTGCGGACTTTTTGTTATTCGTCTACTGACTCGTCGTCAACGATGTCGAGGTCATCAACTTCTTCGTCGTCACCAAGATCATCGTCGTTTGGGACGATGGCACCAGGTGGCTTTGCTAAAAGATCATCGTCGTTTGGTTCCACAGGATCCATTATTGGGTCGTCATCAGGCATGATTACTTTTTTTATGCTAGTAAAATAGTCTTTGCGAGACCATCCTTTATTAGGATTTCATATTTGTATCAAATCTACTTTTCTTTGCAAGAGGGGAAAACACACCCTGTGTACAACTCAAGCCTCGGGGTTTCTAATAGCCAGACACGTGATGGCTACAGCTATGGCATCATATTCATCATCAAGCATTTTCTTTTTCGGAATTTTTATTAAACGAGGAAGTATTGAAATCATTTGTTTTTTGTCTGCCCGCCCGTCACCCGTAACAGCCACCTTAATCTGGAGAGGGGTGAATTCTCGAACAGCGAGATCCAAAAGTGCTCCTGTGACCAAAATCGCTCCGCGCGCTTCAGCTACGCGCATGGCGGTCTTCTGGTTGGTTTCGAAAAATAATGTTTCTGTTGCCAAAGTGTCGGGTTGATATTTTTTAATTAACTTTTGTAAAGCATCCGCAATAATAGCTAATCTTTTCGAGTGTGTTAGTTTTTTGTCCGTCCGTAAACAATCAGAGTAGAGAAGAATTTCTTTTCCGTTTTTATCTTTTTCTACAACGGCAACCCCAACCCGCTCATACCCTGGGTCAATGCCAAGAACCCGATTTTGTTTTTTTAACTTATTCAACTTAATTCAACTTATTAAACTTCTTAACTTAAAACTTTATTCCGCATTCGTAAACACCTCCTGCACCTCATCGTTTTCTTCCAGTTCATCCACAAGAGCTCCGAGTTTTTCACCATCTTCATCGGAAAGTGTAATCGTTGTTTTCGGTATCCAGCCTTCATGTGTTTTTTCAAATGCCCAAGTGGCAGACCCCATGCCGGCAAGTGATAGACCGTGGTTTGAAAGAATAAATTTTACCTCTTGCGCTGCTTTGTTGTGGTTTTCAGTCAGGGCTTCAATGATAATTGCGCATCCACCTGGCCCATACGCCTCGTAGGTCACAGATTCCATAGCAGCGCTTGATTCACCCGCTTTCTTGACCGCGCGGTCAATATTGTCTGATGGCACGTTTTCAGCCCGCGCGCGCTCAATGGCCGCGCGAAGACTTGGAGAGGATAAGTTGCCACCAGCCTTCTTGGCTTCCACGGTAATAAGACGAACAAATTTGCCGTAAATTTTGCTTTTCTGGGCGTCAGTTTTTTCTTTCTGTCGCTTTATTTTTGACCATTTATTGTGTCCTGACATGGTTATTTAATTTTATATTTTTCGCTAATATCATTTATATAATCTTTCAAACTTTCCAAGCCAACCTCTTTTCTCCTTTGGTCAACACCACCATCGTCTTCAATTGGTTTTGGGACAAATATATTGTTTTCTTCCATAACCTGCGTTCCATATAATTGTGGTTGACCAGAATTAACTCTAACTCTATCTACTAGATAAGCAATGTCCATTGGTCGGACTTCCCTTGGTGGTGATTCCTTCATCAGAGTAAGACAATATCTTTGAAATTCCACATCTTTGTCAGCGTGTTGGGCTAATAGCCAAGCGCCGCGAGAAGACTCTTTTCCAACTTTTGAAACCGTTGGCCAGCCAATTTTCACAACGATTTCTTTCATTCTTGCTGTGTTTCCCGCATCAACACTGTCATCCCAAAAATTTCCATTACCAATATTTTTTTCTCGCATTGTTTGGTCACGTTCAACCATTTCAGCTATCTCAGCCGATATTTCTTGATATTGGATTTTTTCAGAGCCTTCCATTGGTTTGGTTTATAACAACTTTTCTTGTAAATTTTTTGGCGGTTTCTTGCCAATGTGTTTGTATGCGTGTTCGGTAAGGGTACGGCCACGAGGGGTGCGTTCAATAAAACCAATTTGCAGCAAATATGGCTCGTTGAATTCTTCAATGGTGTCTTCTTCTTCTGATAACGCAGCGGAGAGTGTGTTGAGTCCTACAGGACCACCAGAAAATTTTCCAGCAATCGCTTCTAGAATTGCTCTGTCTGATGCGGCAAGACCGCGGTCGTCCACACCAAGAAGTTCCAATGCTTCCATAACAAGCGATTCATTTAGCGGCCGTTTGTTTACCTGCGCGTAATCACGCACACGTTTGAGAAGATAGTTTGCTGTGCGTGGTGTGAACCTACTTCTCTTTGCTATTTCTGATATCGCTTCCGGTTCAACTTTCACCGAAAGAATACCGGAAGACCGATTTAATATTTTTTCTATTTCATCTTGAGTATAAAATTCCAAACGAAACACTCCGCCAGAAAAACGCGAACGCAGTGGTGATGAAATAAGTCCGACTTTTGTGGTAGCGGCGATTAACGTGAAAGAGGGGAGATCTAGCTGAATTGTGCGAGCGGACGGACCCTTGCCGATGATGATATCAAGCACACCACTTTCCATTGCGGGGTAGAGCACTTCTTCAATAGCTTTGTTTAAGCGATGAATTTCGTCAATAAATAAAATATCTCCAGGCGAAAGGTTCGTGAGAATGGACGCAAGATCGCCAACTTTTTCTATTGCTGGCCCGGACGTCACTTTCATTTGTGAACCGGTTTCTTTGGCAATAAGATGAGCTAGGGTAGTCTTGCCAAGCCCTGGAGGGCCATAAAAAAGAATGTGTTCCGGTGGATGTTTGCGTTCTGCCGCAGCGGTAAGAAGAATATTCAGGTTATCTTTTATATTTTTCTGTCCGATGTATTCATTCCAGCGCGAAGGTCGTAGTGTTTGGTCCAAAAAACCAACATCTTTGGCTTCTTCACCCGACGAATCCTTCTTTTTGCTTTCTTTTTTGCTGATTTTAGGCATATTTTGTTTTCAGACCTATTATAGCTAAAAAAGAAAAAATGCGCTTAGCCACTTGACAGAAAATTTGTTATATGCTAGACTACAAGTCGATATATAAAGGCTTTGAAATAAGCAATTAACCCCCTGTTTCTTTGGAATCCAAAATATAAATCTCTAAGCAACGAGGCTCTCGGGCTTATCAGACGATTCTTCAAGGACGTCCTGGCTGGACTTGTTCCACGCTGGGGCTATCCTTAGAGTTTCGCCGGACTTTCAGTATGAATATTGAAAGTGTTGCTTAGAGATTTATGCTTTGGATGTTAAGAACCCTTACGAATAGGGCATGCGAATGGCACAAACCCAAATTCGTATGTGCGTATTCGTAAACGCTATTCGTATACTCATTATTCACAAAAGGAAACCTCAAGCAATAGAAAAAAACAGCGTGTCACTCTTCTTTCTCTAGGTCAATAACTCTTGCCAATTCGTCCATTGATGTTGTGCCTTGAAGCACTTTTATGATGCCGTCTTGTTTCATGGTAAGAATGTTTTGTGGTTCAGCCGCTTTTCTTATTTCTCTCTCACTTGGGTTAGTGAGCACCACTTTTTCAATTGCTTCATCAGCCAAAATAGCTTCAAATACACCAATTCGGCCGAGAAAACCCAACTTGTTACACTTGTCACACCCCACAGATATCCAAATTTTTTCTTTCTGAACGCCCTCGAGATAAGACTTGTCCGCCACGCCTTCAAGCGTCGAATCAATAATCTTTTTTTGAGTCTCATCTGGAACGGTTTCTTTTTTACAATCTGGGCAAAGTACACGCACCAATCTTTGAGCAATAGAAATGTTTATAGCTGAAGTAATAACTTTAGGATTCACACCCAAGTCCATAAGACGTGGGAATGAACCGGCCGCGTTGTTGGTATGCAATGTAGACAAAACCAAGTGGCCGGTAAGAGCTGCGTTTATGGCGGTTGCGGCTGTTTCTGCGTCACGAATTTCACCAACCATGATTACGTCGGGGTCTTGTCTTAGTGCTGCGCGTAGTCCGGCTGCAAATGTGTAGTCAGTATCCTCGTCTGTTTGAGTCTGCACAATACCTTGTAGGTGGTACTCAATTGGGTTTTCGATAGTTATAACTTTTATTTCAGGGTTATAAACTTTTTTCAGAAAAGCATATAGAGTCGTAGTTTTTCCCGAACCTGTTGGGCCGGTGACAAGAATCATTCCATTTGGTTTGTTTATCTCGTGTAGAAAAATTTTCAAAAGTCTAGGATGTATGCCTCGTCCTTCGAGGTCTACAGAGGTGGCTTTTGGGTTGAGTAATCTCAACACCACAGATTCACTATATGCTCCAGGAAGCAGAGAGGTTCGGACTTCTACGTCACCATCTGGAATCTTGATTGAGAAACGGCCATCTTGAGCGCCGGTCACATTTAGTTTTAAATCAGAAATGAGTTTTATGCGGGAAAGCAATAGCCGGAAAGTTTCACTGTCAAAATGCAAAATATCTGTAAGGACTCCATCTAGACGGTATCGCAAACGAACGTCTGCCTCTTCCGGCTCGATGTGGACATCAGAAGCTTTCATAGCCAAGGCGCCAGCGAGAATTATTTCAAAAATTTTTGATATTCTATAACTTTTTTTGGCGGAAAGGACGATGTCAATTTCTTTTTTAAGTAAATCAACACTGGTAACGTTTTTTAAGAGATTGGAAATTTCTTCATTTGATATATCAAGGGCTCCACCCTGTGTTTCAAACGAATATGAGAGATCTTTGTATCGATTCCATACTTTATTGAGACTTTCGTGAGAAACCATGTAGATAGTGGGTATATAGCCAGCTTCTTTCATTTTGTCGACAGCCTCTTTGGTTTCCGAGCTGTCTGGAGCCAAAACGGCCACATCTATTTTCTTGTCTATAATATTAAAAACAGCCACATGTGCGGCGCGCGCTTCGTCCTCGTGGATTACTCTTAAGGCATCAATGTTTATGGAGACAGCGGAAAGGTCCAAATAACTCACGCCATATTTGGCGGAAAGCATTTGAGCCAGATCCTCCTCTTCCTGTTTTTTGAGGACGGCAAATTTCTTGAGCTGTTTGTCTTCGTTGAATTCTGGAAGGTCTGGCATGGTGGATAGTATGGGGATATTGTAGCATTTTCGGGCGTTTCGCGAGAAGAGGTTGTTGCTATAGAATGATGGGATGACGAAGTCCAAAAGTCTAAAAGAAACCAGAAAAATTGCGCAAAAGGTTCTGGACGGTTTGTTGCCAAACAAGGGAGCAACGGTTCTGGCTCTTTCTGGTGATTTGGGGTCTGGAAAAACTGCCTTTGCCAAAGAGATTGGTTATCTCCTGGGTATACCAACTGATGAAATTACTAGTCCCACGTTTGTCATCATGAAAATTTTTGATATACCTGCGCCAGGCGGGGTTCACCACTCTCTGTTTGATCATTTTATCCACATTGACGCATTTAGACTTGAGAAGGAAATTGAACTGACAAATCTTGGCTGGAATGAAATTGTTGCTGATCCGAAGAATCTTATAATTGTAGAATGGCCAGAGATTGTCAAAGGTCTGATTCCCAAAGACGCGGTTACAATAAAGTTTAAGTTTACTGATGAGGAGACAAGAGAAATAGTTGTTAAATAAATGCCAAAAGCAACCAAAAAAGAATCAAATAAAAAACGTCTGGTACTCCTCGATACCCACGCCATATTGCATCGAGCGTATCACGCTCTTCCTGAGTTCACATCTTCTAAAGGCGAACCCACAGGAGCTTTGTACGGCCTTGTAGCAATGCTCATAAAGATAATTGGAGAGCTCAAGCCAGATTATGTGGTGGCTTGCTATGACTTACCTGGCCCTACGTACCGTCACGAAGCATACGAAGGATACAAAGGCACGCGCAAAGAAATTGACAGCGACTTGGTGGCCCAAATCAAACGCTCAAGTGATGTTTTCAGTGCATTTCATATCCCCATGTATTCTTACCCTGGATTTGAAGCAGATGACATGCTCGGGACAATCGCAGAACAAACGCGGAAAGATAGTGGCACAGAAGTTATAATCGCTTCTGGCGACATGGACACACTACAGCTTGTTGAGAAAGGAAGAGTGAGTGTTTACACATTGAAAAAAGGTATTAATGACACAATTCTCTACGACGAGAAAAAAGTTGAGGAGCGTTTTGGTTTTCCGGCAAAGTTGCTGCCGGACTACAAAGGACTTCGTGGTGATCCGTCGGACAACATAATCGGCATCAAGGGTATTGGAGAAAAAACGGCGACAATCCTCATCTCAACTTTTGGAACAATAGAAAATATGTATAAGGCTTTGAAAAAAGATACGGAGCCATTTAAAAAAGTTGGGGTCACACCTCGTATCATTGAACTTTTAAAAAATAACGAAGAAGAAGCCATTTTTTCCAAAATGCTCGCAACCATTCGTCGAGATGCCCCCATTTCGTTTGAGATTGGGAAGCCGTGGAACGAATCGTTTTCTCAGCCCGATGCCGAAGCTTTGTTTTTGGAACTGGATTTTAGAACCTTGGGCCAACGCTTGGCCTCGGTTCTTAACCCAGAAAATAAAAATAACCATCCCACACAAGCATCACTAACCGCTACATCGACAGAAACCATTGATCCAAAGGAACTTGCGGAAACCGCATTGGCCTTGTGGGTAGTAGATTCCAATTTCTCAAACCCAACCACAGATGATATTTTTCGTTTTGCAAAAACAAATGATTTCAAAAAAGCCAAAGAAATTATTTTTAAAGAACTTAAGAAAAGAGAAGAAGAGTTTGTCTATGACGAAATAGAAAAACCACTTATGCCAATAGCAAAGAAGATGGATGAAACGGGTGTGAAGATTGATAAAAATTATTTAAAAACTTTGTCTGTTGATTATCATAAGAAGCTTGATGCCCTGGAAAAAAAGATTTGGAAAGAGGCGGGCGAAGAGTTTAATATCAATTCACCAAAGCAAGTCGGGGCAATCCTTTTTGACAAGCTCAATTTGACGGCCAAGAATATGAAGAAAACAGCAGGCGGAGATAAATCTACTCGCGAAAGCGAACTAGAAAAATTGCGCGACCTGCACCCTATTGTTCCTCCGATACTTGAGTATCGCGAATTTCAGAAACTGCTTTCCACATATATTGACAACATACCCGCAATGCTCGATTCGGAAAATCGTTTACATACCAATTTGCGTCAGGCAGGTACTACCACAGGCAGAATGTCGTCTACAAATCCCAACCTCCAGAATATTCCTATCAAAACAGAATTGGGAAGAAATATCAGAAAAGCTTTTGTCGCTGAGGAAGGATTTTCTTTTGTTTCTTTTGATTATTCACAAATTGAACTTCGGGTGGCGGCCATTCTTTCCTCCGACAAAAAACTTCTGGAGATTTTTCGAAACGGAGAAGACGTACACACGGCTGTGGCGTCACAAGTATTTGGTGTACCATTTGAAAAAGTAGACAAAGAAATGCGTCGAAAGGCCAAAGTTATTAACTTTGGAATCATTTATGGCATGGGCGTAAATGCTCTGCGACAAAATCTTCGAGGCACTCGTGAGGAAGCTCAAACTTTTTACAATAATTATTTTGAAAAGTTTGATGGCCTTGCAAGTTATCTCGATCACATCAAGGCTGACGCAACACGCACCGGATTTACGAAGACACTTTTTGGTAGACGCAGATATTTTGAAGGAATAAAATCAAAAATTCCGTACATTAAGGCTTCCGCAGAAAGAATGGCCATAAATGCACCGCTTCAAGGCACGGCTGCGGATCTGATGAAGCTTGCCATGATACACATTGACGAATACCTTGAAAAAAATAAATTGAAGAAAGACGTCCGAATGATTCTCCAGGTTCACGATGAGTTGGATTTTGAAATAAAGGAAGGTAAGGTCACCGAAGTCGCAACTGAAATAAAAAAAATAATGGAAAGTGTAATGACAGAGGAGCAAAGAAAAGGAGTTCCTTGTATAGCACATGGGTCGGTGGGCAAAAATTGGGATGAACAAGAAAAACTTAACTTGTAATTTGTATTTACTGGCTACTGATTACTAACAACTACTCCATGATTTATCTTATTTACGGCAACAAAGACGAGGAAATACGCGAAAAGGTCCGCTCTATTGTGGCTACACAGGTTCACAAAAAACCGGACGCACTACAGTTTCGAGTAACTCGTGATAATTGGAAAGACACAAGCCTTGATGAACTTCTGGGTGGTCAGGGGCTCTTTGTGCAGAAATATATAGTTGTTTTTGACCATCTTTTGCGGGAAAAAGGTGAGGATGAGAGGGAAGAAACTTTGCTCAAGAGACTTACTGATTTTGCGGAATCCGAACATTTTTTTATTTTTGTGGAAGGAGATCTGACCAAAGAAATTTTGAAAAAATTTGAAAAGAAGGCAGAAAAAATTCAGGAGCTTTCATTCGCAGAAAAAAAGTTAAAAGAAAAGTTTAATATTTTTTCTTTGGCCGACGCTCTAGGAGGCCGCAACAAAAAAAGTCTTTGGGTTTTGTATCAGGAAGCGATTATGGCAGGAGTTGTGCCAGAGGAAATTCATCCGATTCTTTTTTGGCAGTTGAGAGCGATGCTCGCCTCTTCACAATCACGCTCTGCCCTCGAAGCCGGCTTGAGCCCGTATGTTTATAGTAAGGCTTCAAGGTTTGCAGATAATTTTTCTAATGAAGAGCTTCGCAATTTATCTTCAAAACTTGTTACCTTATATCACGACACCCGCCGAGGCTTGGTGGAATTTGATACCGAAATGGAAAAGTTTATCTTAGCTCTATAAAGTAAATTACTTATGATAATTAAAAAAACAACACAGGTCGGTAATCCAATAATAAGAAAATGTGCTAAAAAAGTTTTAAATCCAAAATCAAAAAAAATAAAAAGGATTATAAATAACCTGGTTGATTCTATGATTTACCATGATTTGGTTGGAATAGCTGCTCCGCAAATAGGTATTAGTTTGAGAATTTTTGTTTCCGAAATTAGAAAAACAAAAATAAGAAAAAACCAAGATCTCAAAAAAGACATGCACAAGTTAATGATGTACATAAATCCTGAAATTACGCAGTACTCAAAAAAGCGCGTGTCTGGTTATGAGGGCTGTGGTAGTGTGGGTTCTGCAAGTTTTATGGGGAAAGTTAGTAGGTCACAAAGTGTGACCGTGAAAGCTTTTGACAATAATGGTGAGCCCTTTCAGCTAAAGGCAATGGGTTTGTTGGCACGGGTTATCCAACACGAAATAGATCATTTGAACGGAGTGGTGTTTACTGATTCCGCGGACCCAAAATCATATATGAGTAGGAATGAGTACCTAAAAAAGTTTGCAAGAAAATAGACAAAGAAGGTAATTTTCGCTATAGTTTTGTTCACGTTTTGGAAATTTTACAATAAATGCGCCCATAGCTCAGTTGGTAGAGCAGGTCCCTTTTAAGGACAAGGTCGTAGGTTCGATCCCTACTGGGCGCACAGAATACAGAAACATCCCGCCTGCGCGGGATTTTCTGATTCTGTGCGAGCCGCAGCGATGTTTTGCGGGTACGCAAAACCGCGAGGCGCGGTCAAGAAAATTTTTGTTTGACGAAACAAAAATTATTCGTGACCACCTACAGAGGCAAATCAAAGGCCAGAAAACCAGCGCCAGAGAAAAGTAATGATAGGGCGATAACAAAAATAAGGAGATAAAACACCATGTCACGCTTCATCAATGTTTCTTCATGATATTCAATAAACATCTCAATTCCGTTAAGTATCACAAAAACCAGAGCGGCAATTTGAGTGTAAAAACCAACGACAAGCATAATTCCTCCTACAATTTCAACAACGCCAACAATGACGGTGCCAATTTCTTTCTGGCCGCTAAGCCCCAAAAGTTTAAAGATAGTTTCCCAGCTACCTTTTTCTTTGGTTAGCTTGAGGTAGCCCAAGTTAGCCAAGACAAAACCTATAGTCACACGCAAGAGAAATGGCGCTAAAAGGCTGTAGGTAAGTAGGTCTGGAAATGGATTAAGCATGGTGATATGTTAGCATCTTCACTATCCCCACACAAAGCCTGAAACTGTTAGCAGTCCTGATTTTATGTATCAATATATTCGCCTACGGCTTTGTTTTGTATAGTATTAACTATTATTGCCGGCTTTGTACAGGGCAAGGAAATCAAAAAAATGAAAAAAATTGCTTATCTTGTGTTACACGATATTAGAAGTGAACAAAATGTTGGTTCACTTTTTCGAACAGCTGACGCCTCTGGCATCAGTGAAATTTTTATTACAGGCTACACTCCCGCACCCCTAGACAAATTTAATCGTCCAGCAAAACAAATTGCCAAGACAGCGCTTGGCGCTGAAAAAAGTGTGCCGTGGGAGAAACTTAACTTTGATGAATGTATAAAAAGGTTAAAAAAGGAAAAAGTTTTTATAGTTGGGATTGAACAAACAAAAAGTTCTGTAAATTATCGAAAGGTAAAACCAAAATATCCTATTGCGTTTATGCTTGGAAATGAAGTTCTTGGTTTAGACGCCAAAGCGGTAAGGGCATGCGATATAACTGCCGAAATTCCAATGAAAGGGAAAAAGGAATCACTCAACGTCTCTGTAGCTGGGGGAATAGTGATGTTTCAAATTTTAGGAATTTAAAAACCCAACAGAGTTTGAGCTCTGTTGGGTTTTGGACTCAAGTTGGCCTAATGAAAATTTCGAGGGCCCTCACCTTTGCGCCGAAGGATACGCAAGAGCCTATAATTTTTTCATTGTGTTTGGACAGGTGTTCTTCAAGAAGCGTGAGAACGTCAGTGTCCTCATCGTTTTCTGAGTTTAGCATAATGCTTGGGGTTTCCAAGTCTAGTCTCAGGTTCATGTTGTCTCCACGAGGGGGTTTGGTGACGATTCTATGAAAAGAATACCACTTTTCATAAATGTGTCAACAAAAATAGTAAATTTTTATTCCAAAAAACAAATTGCTTGTCGGGTTTTGATTGCCGCCGTTTTAGTGATCTGCACTTTGGTTTTGGAATTTACCGATTGGATAGTAAAAACACTAGACAATTTTTTGATGTACGGGACAAAAGTGGGCGCTGCGGCCACCAATTTTGAGACGGTGAATGACTCCTTTGCATCCGCGCTTGGGACAAGGTTTGCCTGTTCTTCTGTACGCATTGTGGTGAAGTTGAAATTTTCCGGGTTTGCCTTCAAGGTTGCGATAGTCGGACATTGAGTCACCACCGAAGTCTATTCCTTTTCGTAAAATAGTTTTGATATTTTTCCAAATTAAACCCACGTTTTTCTGCTTAAGGTGAGACGTCGTAGATAGGGGATGAATGTTTGATGCCCATAAAATCTCATCGGAATAAATATTGCCAATACCTGCCACAACGGTTTGGTCCATTAAGACAGTTTTTATTTTCCATTTAGGTTTGCGATTCAATCTTTCGGCAAGTATTTTTGTGGTGAACTTTGATTCGAGTGGTTCCGGTCCGATGGTTGAAAGGTCGTCTGATTGGAAAAGTTCTTTGGTCGGAATGAGTGTTACTTTGGCAAAACGACGCATGTCCGAAAGTACAAGGTGCTTGCCGTTTGAAAAGGAAAGAACGAAACGAATGTATTTGTTGAATGGGTCGCGCAACGGTCCACTTTTAATCACCGGTTCCCACGGGTCTTTGTCGCGCTTCGTTTTCTGGTATTTTCCATACATCACATGACCAGTCATTTTCATGTGAATAAGAATTGTTTTACTATTTGAAAGTTCTATCAAAACATTCTTGGCTCGTCTATCCGCTTTGACTATTTTTGCTCCAATTACTTCCTTTTTGAATTTTGTAAAAAATAATTTATTTTTGATGTGGTTTTTTCCTTCGTATTGTAGCGAGCCATAGTCAGTCCATACATCAGCAATACGCAACCCTTTTGCGTATTTGTTTATTCCGTTTACAGTTGTTTGAACTTCTGGGAGTTCGGGCATTATGCTAATAATAGCTTACAAAAGACATATAAATAAATCACGTTAGGCTATTTACAGTTGAAGTTTTAAATGTATAGTTTAAACAGAAATAAAGTAGTTTGTTTTACTACAAACTGTTCACCGTAGGAGGACCAAACCAGTGTCCAACAATAGAGTTGATTTCGCGTTTGCGACAGTCGCATATCATCGACTGTTTGGAGAGGCCCCAGATTTTTCAGGGCTTGTTGTTCCCAAACCAGTTGACGACCGTGCATACCTCGTTGTTCCCATCATATTGGGTTCAACTCGTAAGTGGTTCTCAGAGTTTTGGCAATGTTTTCATGAACGTAGTGACCAGATGGAATCGTACGCCGTCCTGATGCTTGACAACGAAAATCCCGACGAAAGTTTAGATGCAAAATACCCCAGAGACATTCCCAAGCTAAGGTTTCCCACAAATACTCAACAGGAGTACAAGATTTTCTCGGCCATTTACAAAATGAAACACGATCATTTGCCAGATCGAACTAGTTGGACAATGAACACGGGATCCCGTTCTTCTTCGGGTTTAGTTCCGTTCGCGAATTGGCGAGGGGACTGGAACAGTGTTCGTGCGTGGGGTCACCCAGATCGTGACCCCCCACTTCGTACGCGTAGAGTTTGGGTCTAGTCGCTACAAACAAGGGCGTTGCGACAACCGTCGCGACGCCCTTTCTACTACTTCAAAACTTTTCCCAACTCTTCATTAGCGACTCTTGCGTCATCCCAAGGGATTTTTTTGCCACTGGCAACACACATATATTGTTGAGAACCCATACCGGTGATGAGAATCACATCGTTTGGTTTTGCAATTTTGATTGCTTCTTTTATTGCTTCACGGCGATCAATAACTATTTTCGGAATGTGACGAGAAATGCCAGGCATCATGTCGTTTATAATATGTTTCGGATCTTCGTCGTACGGATCTTCGGTGGTGAGAATAATTTCATCGCAATAAATGTCTACCACCTTAGCCATGCCCGGACGTTTCCAGGTGTCACGGCCACCGCCGGTGTTTCCCAATACACAAATCTTTTTTTGATTTGGAAATGACTTATAGAGAGCCTCTAGAGATTCAATTGTATGGGCATAGTCAACAACAACGTCGAAGTCCTGTTTTCGTTGTTGGTTGCTGGTTGTTGGTTGTTGGTTAATTTTTACGTGCTCGCCACGGCCACGAATTACAGAAAGATTGGAAATGCCACGAGAAATTATAGGCAACTCAATTCCAAAGGCTTCAGCAAATGATATTGCAGCTACAAGGTTTGAAACATTATATTCTCCCTTGAGTGGCGAATGAATAGTTACTCCTTTGTAATGCAATGTTATTCCGTTTTGGTCGCTTACAAAGGGTTTCGCATTTTCAAGAGAGTAACGAATAATCTCCGTAGCTTTTTTCGGAACAAAAAAATTCACCGCTTTGTCGTCAGAATTTATTATTGCGACCCTACGTTTCTTGGATGATTCTGAAAGAAGTTTGGCTATACGTTGTTTATGTTCGCTGTATTTTTCAAATGAACCATGTGACTCTATGTGCTCCGGTGCAAGGTTGGTAAAAACAAAAGCATCAAGATAAATAAATTTGTGACGGAATTGTTTTGCCCCTTCAGAAGTCATTTCAATGACAGCCCAATCACATTTTTCATTTACCGCCTTTCGTAAAAAATTTTGTAAATACGAAAGTCCCGGCATGCTCATCCCAAAGTGATTTAATTCTGATTTATCTCCAATCTTGAAACGAAGAGATCCACTAAGTGCTGTTTTGTAGCCAGCTTCTTCAAGTATCGCGTTTATCATTTCTGCGGTAGAAGTTTTCCCTTTGGTGCCAGTGATAGCCACTACCCGTAACTTACGGGAAGGGAAGCCATAATACAGAGCGCCCAAAAAAGCCAAAATATAATGGTATGCAGGCTGAAAAAACTTAAAAATTTTCTTTGGGATAAACGGGCGAAGAGATTCTTTGATGCTCATTAGTTTTTGTTTCCTAGAATTTTTAGTGAGTGTTTTACACGTTCGCTGGCACCTGTGATTTCTTTGGGCACTTTTTTCATGGCCTCGCGCGCTTCTTTCTGGGAATATCCAAGAGCAGTAAGGGCTTCGATGACGTCGCTGTCGTCGGTAATGGCAGTTTCATCTCCAGCCACGGCAACACCAAGTTTTCCGGAGAGCTCCAACACAATTTTTTCTGCATTTTTTTTGCTGATACCTGAAACTTTTGTCAGCTCGGTAGTGTCTTCAGTAAATACTGCATTGCGTAACATTTTTATACTCGCGATATTCAAGATTCCAAGCGCTGTCTTCGGTCCGATGCCGGAAATAGTGATGAGTAGCTCAAAGAAAGCTAGTTCATCTTTGTCGGTAAAACCATATAGATCAAGAGCTGTTTCTCGGACGGCCAGATACGTCCAAAGTGAGGTGTTTTGGCCTTCATGTAGAGTAGAGAGGACTTGGGCTGTGGTACTTACAAGGTAGCCTACCCCGCCCACGTCAATAACAGCAGAGTGTGTATTTGTAGAAATAACTGTGCCGGAAAGATGGGAAATCATGATACGAATTATAGCGAATTACGACGAATGATACGAATGATTCTAGTCTGAATTTCGAATGATGAGTAAACCGACAACCTACAACTTACAACAGATAACTATTATTACTTTTGATTTTTTGTGGATTGTTGGTTGTAGGTGGGCGCGATTCTTGCATTTTTTAAAGAATCGCGCTAGAGTTCTTGCCATGCCAATTACCACATCAGCCAAAAAGGCTCTACGAAATTCTCGTCGAAAGAAGGTTTTTAACCTTGCTCGCAAAAAGACTCTAGCTATTGCTGTCAAGAATCTCAAAAAACTTATTGACCAAAAGAAAGTAAAAGAGGCACGAGCAATGTTTCCAACAGTTCAAAAAGCATTTGATAAAGCAGTAAAAACCAATCTTATAAAAGCAAACACCGCTTCTCGCAAAAAAACTCGTTTGATTGCAGCCATAAAAAAAGTTTCATAATCCTTCGACTTTACTCAGGATAAACAAAGCACCCCAAGGGGTGTTTTTTGTTATAATGTATAGGAGATTAAAATTAATAACTTTAACTTATAAAATATGGGACAAGAATCACCAAAAACATTTGTCGACCCATCTGTTGATGGATGGGAAAGACGTTCGGACAGAGGGTGGCAAAGAAAAACGGAAACAGGGATGGAGTTTATGGGAGTTTCTGCTCCAGAGGGAATGATGACCCTTGAGCAACACCAAGCTGTCTATGATAGGCAGAAAACTCTTGAAGCAAAGGTTGCTGAAGGGGACACAAAAGTGCAGGCCGAATTGGATGAGATAAACAAAAGAATTGGATACATGGAAAGGTACGGCCTCGCTTAGTTTTTGTTTGTGGTTTGAAAATTTTTGTCAAACTTTTATGAAATTCCCCCCACACAAGTGGGGGGAATTGGTTGACCCAACCTAAACATGGAGGAAGCGCTTGATGTTCTCAAACCAAGAATAGTGGAACGATTTGTCTTCGACAACATCGGTTTGAGTTTCTTCTGGCGGTATAGCACATCCGATCTCTGTTTCCCCGACGAATTCAATGAGATAGATCGGAAGATCGTCGTAGCCCGGGACATTTCCTTTCCTGGTGCCACACCATGTTCCCCCCGTGTACCACGCTAGGCGTGGATGACTTCCAAACTCTTTCACATGGTAATGTCTCGCGAAGAAGTTGTGCGGTTTGTCTTCTTGAGGAACTTCGTATTCATCACCATCCAGTGGTCCACCCACACAATGAAGTATGTGTGGTCCAATAAATAATTCCATTCCAAGGTCCACGAGGACACCTCCACAGATGTTGTGTTGTGAGCAAGTCTTATGCCATACTACTCCACTTCTGCAAGGTGTCAATCTTTTGTTGGTTCGCTTTGTTTTTGTGATTATTTGGTATAAGCTAGCAATAGTTTTTTGCTCCCATCGTTCAATGGATAGGATATAACTTTGCGGAAGTTAAAATGTAGGTTCGATTCCTACTGGGAGCACAAGCGAAAAAAATCTAATCTGCTTTAGATTTTTTTATACTTGTGCTGGACGGAAGCATGTTTTTTCAGCAGAAAAAACAGCTGAGTCAGGGTCGTGAAATTTTGCAAGTGACGACGAACAAAATATTCATGACCACTTGAACTAGAATCCCAAATACTCCATGAGCTTATGTAGCACAGATTCGCTGTGAAACACTTCCGGCAAATGGTGTGAAAGGTATTCGTGCACATCGTCAGGGTCCACTTCACCAAGAGGCAAGATGATGTATGGCATTACTAGACGCTGGGACTTTATAAGAACCCTAGAGCCAGTTTCGGTTTCTTCTAGCCAGAAAGATTCAAGGGTGTGATATGGATAGAAAACTTTTTCTACACGTATACCCTTTTCACCCAAGACGATTTCAATTTCCTTTGGTGGTCGAGCGGCATACAGTGACAAGACAAACCCAGAAAGGATAATGACAAAAGCAAAAAGGACGTCGTGAAGGATGATAGCCGTTACGGAAATAGCAATAGTAATAATACCGACAGCCCAAAACCAATCAGGGCTTCGTTCGTAGTGATTGTACTCTGGGGTTTGCCAACCCAATTCGTTATTTTTCCTTGCCATCCCAGTAGAAGTTATTAATTACTAATTATTATATTACTAAAAGAACCGTTAGGTGAGCTCGCTTTAATTGTTGAATTTTAATGTTTAGTGAACTTCTAACGGGACAAGTACTCCATAATTATATCACGCGCCTTGCGAAGTTGTGTCAGCGAAGAGCTGTTAAAAGTTCTAAAACTTTGGTGTTTGCTATAAACAAAGTCAAAACAAAAATAGCTGTACACACAAAGGCTGATAATAGACACCAAGTACACCAATGTTTGATGACAAACATTTGTATTGCGGTGAGATAAAGTGAAAACAAAAAACCACACAAGCAAACCCCGACAATGATATAGGGTCCGTAGTCGGGCATAAAAGAAGGAAGCAGTGTGTAGATTAAGTAAAAAATTGTCAGACAACCATAGTAAATCATTCCCAAGACTTCTACATGGACTCCCATGATTTTGGAATAATCACTATGGATAACGCGGTCACAGTTGCCTTCCAGTGGGCAAACTAGCGGGATGTCCGCCTTTTTCGTGACGTGGATATAAGCCGCAATAAAAAATCCAGCTGTGGAGAAAGCGATAGTCAGCATTTCTGCCAGGAACATCATCACGACATTTTATCACACACAAGCACTAAAACGTGACAGTAAGTGGCGTGCCAAGACCAGTGACGTAGTCATAATGTTTGCGCGCGTCACAGTAGTACGAACACGAGCCATTTGAACCACTTGTCACATCAGTAAAATATGATGAGTTGTTACTGCTCGACTTGTCAGTGTAAAAGTTTGCGTTGTTTGCCCCAGAGCCAAGAGCAGCAATGGCTGCCCATTGGGGCGCGCCGGCAGATGTGCCGCCTACTCTGTGCCAGATACCGTTGCGGACAATGGAAAATCCTGATGTCGGGTCAGCATCGTATGCGACATCAGGAATAGCCCGCATGCCAATAGCCTTGGGAATATTGTAGCCACTTTGATAACCTGGCTCTTTTTCGTACGCGCTGACCCCACCACCACTCCCGCCCCAAGCCGTCTGGTTTGTCAGCTTTCCTCCACTTACACTGAGTGACGTTCCTCCGACCCCGACGACGTTGGGTGAGGATGCTGGCCACGATGCTCCAGCGCCGTTGTCACCTGACGATGCAAAAAATACCGCACCTGACTTGCTCACAAAGTGCGAATCAAGCGAAGTTTCTTCTGGAAATTCTGCGCCTCCCCAACTCATGGATACTGAAACAACATCGTTTCTTCCTGCAGCGTAGTCTACGGCTGTGATTAGATTTTTGCCTGACGGAGTGGTCGCCTCTACAAGAAGAATTTTTGCATTTGGAGCGATAGCGTGGACCCACTCCACATCGAGCGTGGTTTCCATTGCCCAGCCGCTATTACTTTTTACTGTGGAACTTATCTTGTGCTTCTCAAAACAACCATTTGTTGTAGTACATACTGGCAAATTAAATTGTTTGCTGAAAGTACCAAGGTCCGTTTCAATTGAACTGTCATCGTATGCACCAATGATAGCCACTGTGCCGTGACCACCAGTTTTGGGTAGATGATAGATGGATTTGATTTGATCTGGTGTGAGACCATTCGGACTTTTGCTCGTACCCGATGCTACATGAATGGGGGGAGTGCCTTTGTAATTTGAAAAGTGGTAACTTGCTTCAACTGGCATTGCGTCTGCGAAGAAACTTATGATAAGTGTAAGAATCGCAATGACAGAACCAGTTTTGTGTGTAATTGAGCCCATACGAAATATGTTACCATGTTTAGGTGAACTATAGTTCACCTATTGTGGATAAGTGATTTTGAGTCTAAAAATTGATAAAAATGAAGAAATATGGCAGAATTTCAGAACGATTTCCGTGCATACTCGGAGGAGTGGCAGAGTGGTCGATCGCATCGCTCTTGAAAAGCGAAGGGCTCGAAAGGGTCCCGTGAGTTCGAATCTCACCTCCTCCGCTTTGACTTTTTGTAGATTTTTTTCAGTTTGCTATCAAACTCAAATTATATGACAATTGAAAATCTTCAAGATGAAAACGAACAAGCCCCAATACCTCAAACCATTGAAGATATAGAGTTTGATTTGGTTACAGAAGATGACCCAGAGTTTGAAACTGCCTTATCTGTAATAAATACAAATGGTGAAAAATCCCCAGAAGAACTGGTGGAAGATGCAAAAAAAGAAGTTGTGAGAACAAGCTGGTGGCTTCAAGAATACTGGCTAAAAAAAGGGATGCCTAAAGAACAAATCACTGTTCAAGCTGATAATCTTACTATCGAGATGTATAACTATGGGCAAGCGCTCAGCCCTTCTCAGCTTGAGGAAGCAAGGCGAGTTATAGCTACTCTTTCACAAGCATCAATTCCTAACCAAAACTCAAGAAAATATGTGGCAATAAACGATACAGACGAAATGAATGACCAGAATGGAGAGAATAAAAGAGGTTATGCCTTTCCTGCTTCAAGAATGGTTGCCCTGTATCCAAGAGCAGTTTCCCCTGAACCTCATCGCATAGCAGATACTTCCAGTTTTGCGGGAACACTAGCACACGAGTTTGGACATATTTACCTTTCGGTTGGTGGTGACTTTTGGAACGAATGGAGAAAAAGTTTTGGTTGGGAAACATTGCCTGATAACCAAGTAGATTGGAAAAAACCTGCTCCAAAAAGTTATGCTACAAATCAGTCAGAGCGTTGCATTACGGACTATGCTCAATTTTCCCCTGATGAAGATATATGCGAAAGTTTGTCTGCGGTAGTCAATAACCCTGCTGTGTTAGACCCAGAAAGAAGGGCTTTTATAATGGAGCGCTGGTTCAAAGACGAGCCAGTAAAAAAAGAAGTGGCGACTGACAGAAAGGTGGCGGGACAGATTAAAATGCCAAGAGTGCCTGATAAAATTAAATACAAAGCCAAAGTTATGGGATTTAGGGTCGGAACAATTACGAAAGGTCCAAGCACTCAAACTGAGTAGATTTTATTATCAAATGAAAATAACCTTATAGCTTCCTTTATGTCCTTCCAATCTATAGTTCTGAACGCATCTAACCACTCCCGCAGGTTTATAAAATGGTATTATTTACACTTAGCAATTAAAATTTAATTTATGTGGAATACTTATAATTCTTATGGTTACAGTATGCACATGCCTTATATATTTGGTGTTTTTGCCCCAATTTTGTTGGCATTTGTGCTTATAGTTATTGCTCTGAAAGGTTATTGTTTGTGGCATGCGGCAAGGCGAGACGAGAAGTGGTGGTTTATCGCTCTTCTTGTAATAAACACAGCGGGCATTCTGGAACTTGTCTATATAATCTTTTTCCTAAAGAAATTTTCTGCTAAGACAGAAACGCAGATACTCAAAGAAGATCATAGGGAAGAACATATAAACGAATCTAAGTAGTAGTGTGAAAATGAAATTACTTGGAATAGACTACGGAACAAAACGAGTTGGCATCGCAATTAGTGATGACGACGGAACCGTGGCTTTTGCAAAGTCTGTCTTGCCTGCTGGGCCAGAACTTGTTTCAGAGATTGAAAAAATGTGTACAGACGAAAAAGTTGAAGGCGTTGTCATTGGGGAATCAAAAAATTACAAAGGGGAAGAAAATGTAATAATGAAAGCTGTACACTTGCTGAAAAAAGATTTGGAAGAAAAGCTTAAAATCCCCATGTACTTTGAGCCAGAACTCATGACTAGTATGGAAGCTCAGCATATTCAAGGGCAAAATGAAATGAGTGATGCTTCGGCAGCAGCGATAATATTGCAAAGTTATATAGAAAGAAATAAGAAATAAAAATAATAAGATGATAAATAAACCCAAGACGTCGGACGTCCAAAACGGGACCTGGGCGTACGACGTCTCAACCCAGATTCGTGTCATTCGATCTTATTCGCTATAATTCGTGACATGATTACATTTGATGATTTTAAAAAGGTAGAAATGAAAGTGGGGGAGATACTTTCTGCCGAAAAAGTGGAAGGGTCAGACAAATTACTAAAATTGTCGGTAAATTTTGGGCTAAAACCTTCTGCGCAAAAAGCAGAAGGTTCGCCCGACCAGCCAGAAGCTGGTTTAGGGGAAGAGACTGATATTCGCCAAGTAATTTCTGGTATTGGAAAATACTTTCCAGACCCTAGCACTTTGATTGGAAAACGTTATGCATTTGTTACCAACCTAGAGCCAAGAAACATAATGGGACTTGAAAGTCAGGCCATGATTATTGCCGCTTCGACCGACGATACTATCGCTTTTTTTGATGCGGGAGAGAAGATTCCACCAGGTACACCACTTAAGTAAACCAACAACCGATAACTCACAACAAACAATAACCCGAGATTCCGGTTTCTGTTGTATAATTGTATCTAATGAAAAAAAGTTTCTTTGATTTTTTCCCAACTCCCAAGTTTCTTGAAATGCCGGCTCCCGGTATGGCACTTACGGATTCCGGTATTACATTTATTGAACTAAGTTCCCACCCAGAGGGGCTCCAGATTGAACGTTATGGCTCCTCCGCACTTCCACAAGGCCTTATTGTGGGTGGTGTAATAAAGGACCAAGAACATTTTGTGCACGCCCTTGAAAATTTCCGAAAGAGCTTTAAATTGCAACATATCCGCACTTCATTTCCTGAAGAGCGAGCTTATTTGTTTCAGACTACCGTGCCAGACGTAAATATGAACGACCTTCGTGGTGCGGTAGAGGCAACAATTGAAGAAAATGTTCCACTTTCGGTGGCAGAAGTGGTCTTTGATTATAATGTTTTACCACACACAGAACTCACACCCCAAGGCAAGATTAATGTTTCTGTTTCTGTGATACCCGAAACTGTGGTGCTTGAATATCTTTCCGCTTTTCGGGCTGCTGGGTTCATTCCCCTTCACTTTGATGTGGAATCGCAGGCAGTCACCAAGGCACTCATCCCTCCAAACGATGTGGGAGTAAGTTTGATAATAAATTTAAATACCACTAAGGCTGGAATTTACATTGTTTCTGACAGCGCGGTGACTTTTAGTTCCACTATCACCATCAGTCCACCGACTAAACCACGACAACGTTCTTCGCAAACACAAAATAAAAATGAAAAGTTGGCGCAAAAAGATATCGTAGCAGAGTGTCCAAGTCTCCCAGTTTTGGTTCAAGAAATTAAAAAAGTATTTTTGTATTGGCAAGCGCAAGCAGACCGTCGCAACGAGCGACCAAGAACGATTGAACGTATAATTGTATGCGGAGACGAAGGAGGTAGGTCGGGGATCACAGGATACATAGGAAATGAAACGGGTCTTCGGACTGAATTGGGTAATGTGTGGCGCAACGTTTGTTCATTTGAACACTACGTTCCAAAAATTCCTCTTGCAGAATCTCTGGCTTATGCCGGAGCAATAGGCTTGGCCCTTCCGCATCAAGATGTTTCTTAAATAACTATTATGTTTAATCTTCTTCCAGAACCAGAAAAAAAACAGATATTAGATGAGTACAAACTTCGACGTTTGGTGGTACTTTTGCTTTTTGTTTTTGTTGTTGGGCTTGTAGCTGTTGTTTCTATTTTCCCCTCTTACATCCTTGCTTCAGTGAAGGTAAGTGAAGTTGAAAGTAATTTACTTTCGGCAAAAAATTCTCCGATTTTTGCCGAAGAAGCCACCCTGACGGCAGCGATTACAGGGGCCAACCAGAAGCTTGTGACTCTACTTCCGCCGAGAGGCGAGGCTTATGTGGAAAACATTTTAAGCACTGTAATTAGCCATAAAAACGACACTATTCGGCTCAATGGATTTTCTTTTACCAGAGGAGTTTCTGGTAGTAGCGATCTTTTGGTAAATGGAGTCGCTAGCAATCGGGACGCCCTTTCGAGTTTTGTCGATACTTTAAAAAAAGATTCGTTTTTTACAACCGTTGATTTACCTGTGTCCAATTTTGCCAAAGACGCAAACGCCAGTTTTTCTATAGACATCAAGGGAAATTTTTAAAATGAAAATCGGTACTCCTACAAAAAAAATACTTGAGCTCGTCATCGTACTAAATATTTTGGTTTTTGGAGCGTACGGTTTTCTTTTTTGGAATATTCAGAACAAGGAAGCACAAGCTGGAGTTCTGGCAACAGAAGCATCGCAGAATGCCACCAAGGATACCGCGCTACGTTCCATTAAATCATCACTTACTCAAAATAAGGGTTTCATAACGCAAATTGATACATACTTTATTCCAAGTGATGGCGCTGTGACTTTTATAAACATGCTCGAAACTTTGGGCAAACAAAGCGGCGTGAAAATGTCCATTGATTCTGTCAACGTCACTCAGGATCCTGCCGTAGCGAAAGATTTCAAACAAACACTTCATTTGAGGTTAATAACTGATGGTTCCTGGCTTAACACCTTCGCTCTGCTTTCTACCATAGAAAATTTGCCGTACCGAATTGAGTTTGAGCAGGTGTCGCTTACCCTTTCAGGTGGGTCAGATAGCATTTTGTACAACGGAGCAAACATAAGTAGCCCACGCACGAGGGCAGCTAATGAGTCGTGGAACGGAATATTTGATGTTACTGTTTTGCAACTACAATAAAATATAATGAAAAAAATTAATTTTAAAAAATTGTTGTCCCAGATGCATCTTCCAAAAAAGAAAGAGTATCGAACTATAAGTGGCAAGGGTCAACACGACTGGAAAATATTATCTATTAGTTTTCTGATTGTTGCGCTTTTGGTTATCGCGGGAAACACACTCTTGTTTTTGAAGGTAAATAATCCAGAAACGGCATCAGATTTGTCCGGGACAAATGTTACGAGCAATACGATAAGCCAGAAAAATCTTGAGAACACAGTTCAATTTTTCCAAGCCAGAGCCACGCGCCTGACCGAGCTTAAACTGAATAAGCCAAACGTGACCGACCCGTCGTTGTAACACAATATGAATCTTTCCTTACAGGAACAGTATAGGTTTTCCATTTTTTCGAATGGGTACATTCTCAAAAACAAGGAAGAACCTTTTCGATTCCTGCACGTCGCAAAGTAGTTTGCGACTCGAGGACACAATATCAAAAAACATCCGCGTGTGGGTGTTTTTTGATATTGTGTCCTCGGCAGGAATCGAACCTGCATCAAAGCCTTAGAAGAGCTTTGTTTTATCCATTAAACTACGAGGACAGAGTGGATTAATATTACATAAAAGCGTCATTTATTAAAGAGGCACGCTTGATTGTAGCTTTTGGATAATATAATGTTAGCTTCTTCGGCAGATGTTCGGTTATTTTGGCAGGGACAGGTATGGGCGGGTTAGCTGTTTTGGTAGGTATTCGTAGGCGGGCGGTTAGCTCAGTTGGTAGAGCGCTTCATTTACACTGAAGATGTCAGGGGTTCGAGCCCTCTACCGCCCACAGTTTGGTTTTGGGCGCGTGGCGGAACTGGTATACGCGTACGATTCAGAATCGTATGCCGAAAGGCTTGAGAGTTCAAATCTCTCCGTGCCCACATGTCTATATTGAATGAAGTAAAAATTCTCTACGAAGACAACGACGTGCTGGTAATCAACAAACCGGCGGGTTTGGCTGTGCATGCAGATGGCAGAACTGAAGAAAAAACATTAGCAGATTGGGTGTTGACCCATTACCCAGAAATGAAAGATGTGGGGGAGCAGAAAATTCAGAATGAAGAATTAGAAATTAAGAATCAAGAGTTAAATCGTAGTTCCGATATTCCACGGCCAGGAATAGTTCATCGTATAGACAGAGACACTTCGGGTGCACTTATTCTTGCAAAAAACCAAAAAGCATTTGAATATTTGAAATCGCAATTCAAAAATAGAACAGTCCGGAAAGAGTATTACTGTTTTGTTTACGGTAGTATCGATGATAACTTCGGTACTATAGACAGGCCAATTGGCAGAAGCAGAAGCGATTTTCGCAAATGGTCTGCAGAAACTGGCGCTCGAGGAGAGCTTCGTGACGCGGTGACATACTTTGAAGTAATAAAACACGGCAAAGAAGTTACGTTTATTCGAGTACTACCAAAAACCGGCAGAACCCATCAAATTCGTGTGCATTTCAAAGCCATTCACCACCCCATTGTGGCTGATGCACTTTATGCACCAAAAAAAGAAAAACTTTTAGGATTTCAAAGAGTGGCATTACATGCATACTCGCTAGAATTCAAGGATTTGTCGGGCAAAACAGTTGTGGTGACCGCACCATATCCGGCTGATTTTGAGCATGCTGTAACCGAATTTGATAAGGAAAATAATGTTGCATAACATGAGTGCCTGTGATAATGTGGTTTCCACTCTATGAATATGAATACAAAATCGATAAAAATTTCTCCAGTCAATATGGCAAACCGCGCAAAGCTTGCTCTAAGAGCAGGCGATACAGTCAAGGTTTCTCAGAAAATTCAGGAAAAAGGGAAGACCAGACTCCAGGTTTTTGAAGGGCTTGTTCTGGCTGTTAAGCATGGGCGAGAAGCGGGCGCTACTTTCACAGTACGACGTGTGGCAAGTGGTGTGGGTGTAGAAAAAATCTTCCCACTCTACTCCCCTATGATAGACAAGATTACTGTCACCAAGAGCTCTGAAGTTCGCCGTTCCAAGCTTTATCACATTCGTGAGAAGGCGGCCAAGGAAATCAAACGTCAGATGCGCACAGCCAGGTCAGTCGCTCCAAAGGAAGAAGAAACAGAAGAAGTTATTGTGGAGGTTCCTGCTGAAGAAGCAAAAACTGAATAAAAATAAATTAAAAAAGTCCGCCCCGCACTCACGAAGCGGATTTCCATTTGAAAATTGAACGTTTTTTGGCTATGATTGGTCAGTCGAGGCCAATCCTTGACAAAAACATGCCCGGGTGGTGAAATTGGTATACACGCATCCTTGAGGTGGATGTGCCGTAAGGTGTGGAGGTTCAAGTCCTCTCCCGGGCAC